>ENA-USUG01001633-USUG01001633.1-human-gut-metagenome-genome-assembly--contig:-NODE-1633-length-37202-cov-13.975327_pt1 | contig 37202 bp, 32 predicted proteins | sample MGYA00250059_ERZ773394 | MGnify/ENA primary metagenome ERZ773394 (study PRJEB29103, sample SAMN06111957) | human gut metagenome | biome: human gut; feature: ankylosing spondylitis patient; material... | reverse complement strand
CAATGCAGGGACGCTTAACGCTACACGTCCGCATATTAGTACATATATCTCAGGTTAGTGGCGTTTTTTTGAAGAGTTAATGTTAGAGCAGTTGCACAGATATACTCACGAAAATATTAATTCCCTGTCGGCACTGAAAATGTTTCCGGCGGTGTTGGCGATATGTTTAATGGTACTGATTATGTAATAACTGGTTTTTTCGACAGACTGAAGCGGCGGATTGTTTGAATCCGCCGCTTATTATTATATAGACTTACCTGTTTTCGTTACGGGACGCTTAACATATCTGTGTCTGATAACACGATAGCGTTTCTTGAGCTTACGTTTTTTATTCTTCTTCTTGTAAACCTCCATCGCCTCTTTATACACATCGAGTAAATCGTTAGCAAGGCGTATAGCGCCGGATGTCTTTATTGACTCCCTTGTACGCCTGCCAAACTCGGCAAGCTCGTCCTTAGGCATATCACGGAGTTTTTTCAGAAGCTCGTACATACTGTCGGCATCGGTAAAGTTATAGCCGTTGATACCGTCCTTTACCTGTCCGACATTGAGGTCGTCCTTAAGGCTGAGAACAGGAAGGTGCATAGCCATACCCTCGAGCATGGAAATTGAGCAGGTATCGGAGAGTGACGCTGTGATATATGCGTCACAGCAGGCGTAATATACGGGTAAATCGGGGTGTTCTACCCTGCCCGCAAATTTCACCATATCGGATATACCGAGTTCATCGGCTTCCTTGCAATGCTGTTCGTGCAAAGGTCCGTCACCGAGTATGAACAGCTTTATCTTATCTTCGGGTCTGACATTTTTAGCCCAGTATTCAAGAAGAAGCGTTATGTTTTTTTCCTTGCCGAGTCTGCCGCAGAAGCAGAATACCATATCGTCATCGGCAAATCCGAACTTTCTTCTCATCCTGACAGCATCGTTTCTATCAACGTTTTCGGGCTTGAATACGTCAAGCTCCACTGAATTCGGTATAACGTGGACGGGCTTCTTTACGCCGCAGGCTTTGAAATATTCCGAAACCTTGGGCGATGGTCCTGTAATAGCCGAAGCTGTTGATGCGAGCATCTTTGCGTAAAGGTGGCTGGCGGAAGTTACAATCTTGCCGAAGCCTTTTGTTTTTGCTACATAATATACATAATCGTCATACATTGTATGGAGCGTATATACAAGCGGTACTTTGAGAGTTCTTGCGATAAGTACACCGGAAATGCCTACTCCGAATTCGTTATGGATATGAATTATGTCGGGAGCAAAGCTCTTGATTTTATCAAGACGTTCCTTGCTTATAGGCGGTGCTATATCATAATTGTAGATTTTCTTGAGTTTTACGGCGGGACAGTACATTACATCGTCCGCAATAACGTGATTGTTTACTCTCGAATCGGCGGTAACCACCAGTACCGTATGTCCGAGCGCTTCAAGACCTTCCTTTAAAGTTTTAACGTGGGTGACTACACCGTTGATGCTCGGCAGGTATGTTTCTGTAAACAGAGCTATCCTCATTTGTATTCCCCTTTCATGATAACTATAGAATTGTTGGAAATTGTATCCTGTTTTTTAGGTATATTTCATTTAATATTTTACACTATTTCGGAATAAAATACAAGATGAAAAAGCAGAAAATAATTTAATAAAATTTTCAAAAAGCACTTGACAAGCAGGAAAAATAAGTGTATAATATATCAAGGTTAATCACCGCACAACAGAATATGCCGCTGTGGTGGAATCGGCAGACACAAGGGACTTAAAATCCCTCGGTAGCAATACCGTATCGGTTCAAGTCCGATCAGCGGCACCATTTAAATTTTATATTATTAATTCGCCATGCAGAAATACCCAAGTGGTGAAGGGGCTCCCCTGCTAAGGGAGTAGGTCGGGAAACCGGCGCGAGGGTTCAAATCCCTCTTTCTGCGCCAAAAGAAGTCACTTTTTGTGGCTTCTTTTTTTATGCAAAAATGCGGCTGATGCCCAGAAAGTATCAGCCGCTGATTTGCCCCGGACATGATGTCAGCGTATTTGTATTTGTTTTATTTCGTCAGTGAGTGCGTTCACCTTGTTTGCGGTCTTTCCGAAGTAACAGTATACGGGTAATCGTATAAGGAATAAGCTGATAAAAGAACGAAAATACAGCAAAACAGATAGCAGAATATATTATAGTACCATAACCTAAATGTTCTGCAATCAATGGCAAATTCACCATGTTAGTTTTTTCGACTCTTGGAAGAATATCGGGATAATAAATCGCAAAGCCAACAAATATCAACAGAAAAGATGGTATCCAGAAATAAACCTTTGAGCGAATAATGCCTGCCGAAATTGCCGCCGCTATTAAAACTACTCTCATAACAAAGAACCTTACTACTTCCGTTGGCGCCATTATCCCTTCACTTCTGACTCCCAATGCTTGAAGGATAGGTTCAATTATTTGCAGTTCAAATATTATAAGCAGATACACGCCTATCTGAATCGCCATTGTTAAAATTAGATTAGAAAGCAACGGGTGTTTTTTCATATTGTTATCCTTTCTGTCAATCTATGCTGACAAATAATAAGATAGCTGCAAATTGGCGGGTTCAATATAACAGCCATACCCGACGAACGCAGAAAACTGCGGACTATATTTTGATGCAATTCCAAATTTGCCACCAAAATATACAGGGATAACAGCCGTGGTTATGCCTGATTCAAAAATCTCTATACCCCAGCACCCGCACTTGCTTTAGCACAGCATATATCACTTATGTTTTTTATATATCCATCTAGTTAATTTCGCTAGAGCGAAAGACGGCAATTGTACAACAAGCATTTCTAATACTATAATTACCGCATCGGTATAAACATCGGGATTAAAAAATTGGGAACTTCCACTACGGAGATAGTACAATAAATACACCCCCTCGTTTTCGAATATCAAGACAAACAGAAGTGTAATAACCGCACCGCAGAATATTACGTATACGGGCAAATCAAAACAAAGAACTGCCAGATACGTTATAAGTATTACCGCAACGAATGAGCAAGCTATTTGGATGTCTCGGATGTCATCAAAACTGCTGTTCATAACGTCCATAATAAAATGAATAAGTATATGCATTAGCAACACCAATACTTGCATCCCGATACCTAAACTTATGTTTTTTGCAATCTTCATTCAATCCTCCTGTTTATTCATTTGATATGAGATAGTATGACACCTGCTGATGTGGAGAGGCAATGTTAGATAACGAATATGCAGCAAAGTCAAAACGTGTTTTTCCATATTTGGGTGCCAAAAATGTTAAAGCTATTGAAATTACATAGAACCCTTCATTTGCAGACGAAGCCAACCTTGCCAAATATTGCATAAAGAAGGCTGTTGTTTCACAAATTGTGACCTGCCTCATAATTTCCCAGTACAAATATCTGTCCATCTTCACATTCGATAGACAACTCAGAAAGTCCCTAATAATCAGGTTTTTCAACATTCATTAAATATGAATAGTATCATATACTGTATATTTTATCTTTATCCGTAAAATACATTAACTTCGCCGACAAAGAACATTCCCTTTACATTTACATCCTTTGCCATAACAGTAGTAAGCCCAACACGTTGCGGATCTTGATTGTCGTATATCGTTTTGCTGACTTCTATTCTGTATTCCTTGTCATCAACGTATGCTTCGACAATTGCTCTTATGCAATAATAATTTTCTCCGAAAAGTTCTGATTTTTCGCCTGATGCTACGGCAGAAACTTCATAAGATGTTATTTCGCCGTCAAACATATTAAACAGTATATCAACATCAGCAGTTAATTCATAGTTTTCTTTAACCTCTTCACAGAACAATGCGATTAGTCCTTCAGAATCCCCTTTATTGATATACTCGATTACAGTGGCAACAATGTCCTCTGCCTCTTCTCGTGCGCTTATCCTTAGGGGACAACCTGTTAAAACAACCAGCGAAAGTATTGTAATAGAGATGAATATATACGCCTTCTTTATGAATAATATGTAATTAAAAAGCAACGGGTGTTTTTTCATATTGTTATCTTTTCCTTTCTGTAATCTTTGCCGAAAACTATATCGTCATAACTGCGAATATTGAAAATAAATCTTCATTTTTGATTATTTGCACACTTCTTTCTGCAAGCAATCAGCGTTGTTATCAGCATAACGATACCGTATTGCAGAGTGATGAAAATTGACGCTTTCCAAGATGGCATGGCAGGATGAGATTGTTGCCAGAAACCATTCCATTCACCCGTAAATACAAACATATATAATGCTGGAGGAGAATAAACTGCAAATAGCAGATACATAATTGCAATTGAAAACAACAGCTGTTTCAAATTAAGGTCAAGATACTTTATCGTGATTATTGTTGTTATGCATATAATTAACAATTGTATCAATATATGCGCAACAAACCCAAACCAAGATGGATTGGAAATAGAAAGAATTAAATCAGACATATAATTAACGAATATACCATTGTATAAAACTGTTAAAAGCCATATAAAAAGAGCTAATAATATAAAATTGCATTTCTTTAACAAATTCATTTAATTTACCTCCTGCATAACATAACGGCATTTCTGTTGATATGGGTTAAATATAACCGGAGTATTATACAAGCATAGAGAACCAAGACGAATATTTGACACAATTACAGTAAATGTATATTCATATTATACCGTGAATTGCAATATATGTCAAGAGAGATTAAATAATGAAAATAAATTGTTTACGTCAGCAAATGAAATTATACAAAAAAATCTGTTTTGGAAACAAACTTCTGATTTATTATCCCTATCCCCCTGCCCCCTTTCCCAGGGAAAGGGGAATTTTACTGGGGCTACCGCCCCAAGACCAAGCAAGGATGCTTGCAGTCAGCCACACAAAGCCACTGCACGATGCAGTGGCACAAATGGCTGACGACCTGTACGGGGGCTACGCCCCTGCGACCCCTTTTTAATAGCCAAGAGCTTTTTCGACAGACTGAAAGCCGTGAGTATCTTCTTATAACTCACGGCTTTATCGTTTTTAACTTTTACGGCAGTTATATAAGCCCGTAACGGACTACTTCCTTTATTCTGCCGTTTTCGATGATAACTCTCGGAATACGCAGAGCAACCGCACAGGTAAGCTCATATCCTATGGTATCAATAAGCGATGCATTGTAATCTACGCTTGTTTCCCTGCATTTATCGGAATAAACATAAACTATATCGCCTGTTTTAATATCCGGCACATTGCTTACATCAACTATAGTCTGGTCCATGCAGACCCTGCCGACTACGTTGCACAGCACGCCGTTTATCAGCATTTTTCCCTTGGAACTGAAATCACGGAAATATCCGTCAGCGTATCCTATCGGTATAACGGCGACCGTCATTTCCTTTTCGGCGGTATATGTTCTGCCGTAGCTTATCTGCGTACCTGCGGGAATTGTTTTAAGCTGAGAAACGACCGATTTTACCGTCATCACACTTTTCATATCAAACGGCACTTCAAGCGGATAGTTAGGGTAATGACCGTACAGTATAACACCGGCACGGACTATATCTCCGCCGAAATCGCCGTGATAGATTATTCCGCCGCTGTTCTGCGAATGGATAAGAAGCCCCTTGTCTTTTGCTATCTTCATCAGCTTTTCCTGCTGTCTGTCGGTATACTCCACATCTGACGGGTCAAGGCTGTCAGCCGCCGCAAAGTGAGTATATGCGGCCTTGCAGTCAAGTCCGGGCATATCAAGAATATCAAGCATTTCCTGCTGTGAGTCAATTCCTACGCGGGTCATACCGGTATTCACTTTGATATGCACAGGGAGCTTTACTCCCTTGCTTACAGCATAATCGCTGAGCTGCTTTGCATACTGAACGCTTCCTGCCGTCTGGGTTATCCCGTATTCGAGAAGCTCATCGAAATAATCCTCATCGGTATATCCGAATGTGAGGATAGTACCGGTGATTCCGTGACAGCGGAGCTTTTCGCCCTCCCAAAGATTAGAAACGCCGTAATACTTCACACCAAGCTCCTGCAATTTAAGGCAGACCGCCTTGTCATCGTGACCGTAAGCGTTGGCTTTAACAACGGCAAGTATATCCTTGCCCTTTGCGAGTTTTTTTATCTCGTTATAATTATGCTCAAGTGCGTCAAGGTCAATCTCCGCCCACGCACGTTTCAGAAATCTGTTCATTACAAAACCTCTTTATATAAATATTATCGTAATATCGGGAAAAACAGCAAGAATATCATACCTGCGACAACAAAATCCGTTGTAAAATAAGCCTTGTTTTTTTTCTCTTTTTATGCTATTATAGTATTATACTATTTTTCTGAGTAAATTTCAAGCCTTCGGAGGTTGATAAATTTGAATAAAAGAAGAAGAAGCAACTGGTATATCTACGTTATCACATTTGTGGTAACAGGTCTACTTCTGATATTGGTTTCATCCATATTGCTAAAATCATTCTATGACTCGCAGGATAAGGACGCAACAGTAAACGTTTCGCAGAATCAGACGGCTATTTTCACTCCGGATTCAACCTACGATTTTTCTGTTCTCGTGACGCTTTCCGCCGATAATGACAAGACGCCCGATAAATATATGACAATTACATACACAGCCAAGAACAACACATTTGTTCTTATGCCGTATCTTCCGAATGCCGTAATTGACGGCGGAAATACCATAAAGCAGATATGTGAGCAGTCGGGAGAAGCGGAGGTTGCAAAACTGCTCTCATCAAAGACCGGTCTTAGCATAAACAAATATATCCGCTTCACAAAATCCACGCTTACAGAGCTGTTCGATATGGTAGGAAACACAACGCTGACCGTACCGAGCGAGATAAAGTACGAGAATAAAAAGGATAACACCGTGACTATTATAAAGAAGGGTACGCAGATTTTCACCGCTGAGCAGATGTACGCTTACCTTACACTGCCCGATTACGGAGTCAATGACGAGCTTTATCCCTGCAAGCTGAACGCAACGGTCATTTCATCGTTTATCGATCAGAATTTCATCGGCACAAGCAGTAAAACGCTCGACGAATATATTAACTTTATCATCAATTTCACCAACACGAATATCGAGCAGAGCGATTATGACGCAAAGGTCAAGGCAATAGTCTATACGCTGTCGCAGAACAAGTCAAGCGTGACCGATTTCTATATTCCTTACGGTGACAAGAGCGGCGATGACTATATCATTGACGATAACAGCTGGAACAGCGCTAAAAAGGCTTTAGGAAAAGGCTGAAATTTATCATCAAAGCGGCGAATGTAAAGAGCAGTCGCCGCTTTAATTATAAATATCATTAATATTTATTGTGTGAAAGGGTACTCTATGAAGAAAATCAGAAGTTTTTTAGCTTTTGTGCTTACGGTTTCGGTGTTTACCGCCACCGCCTGCACATCTCAGACGGGCGAAAGCTCATCCGCTGCCGATTCGCAAAGCGTGTCACAGTCGCAGGAAAACAGCGACAGTTCCTCCGAAAGCGAAGCCGATTCATCGCAGACTGCCAAGCCGGTAACAGATTATACGACCTACGTTTCCAACACGGTAATATCGACAGGTAACAATTACTATATCAAGCAAGCGGAAAACATCACATACAGAGCATATCTTCCTGTCGAGGAATACGGCGAACTTGAATATAAATTCTTCTTTACAAACACGGTAGACTCTACTTATATGAAAGGCGAGGTTGCCTTTGTCGGTAAAAGCGGAGACAGCTACACCGTATCAAACGCTACAGTTGCAGACGGCGGAACAGGCGTTGAAGATGAAATAACCAACCGCACTCCCGTTACATTCGGAGGCGAAACCAAAAAGGATGTTAAGCCCGGTGAGAGTTACACCAGCGACACGGTAACCATCAATATTCCCGAAGGACACTATCTTGTGTGGGAATGGACGGTTTCCGGCAAGGGAATACCCTGCACGAAAATGTCGACTCTTACCTCGACTACAAGCTCATCGGACGGTACGCAGTTCGATTACTGCGATGAAATTCCGCTCCCTCAGCTTATAGGTGCAAAGAGAAACGTAAAGCACACTTTAGCCGCTATCGGCGACAGTATAACGCAGGGCTGTCAGACAGAATTTATGAAATATGAGTTCTGGGCAGCAAAAATATCAAACAATCTTGGCAAGGATGTTTCGCTGTTCAACTGCGGTCTTGGCTGGGCAAGAGCAAGTGACGCTGCGGCAAACGAAAGCTGGCTTTCAAGGGTATCGGAATATGACACGGTAATTGTGGCTTTCGGAACAAATGATATAGTATCGGGAAAATACGAGGGAAAGAAAAGCACTGCGGAAGAGATCGAGGGCTACCTTGACACGATAGTTTCATATCTCACAGAAAAGGGCTGTGATGTAATCCTGTTCAACGCACCTCCTCAGGACTTCAAGGAAAAGAACGAAGCTGTCAGAACGGCTCTCAACGAAAAAATACCGGCTATTGCCGAAAAATACGGAGCAAAGTTCTTTGACTTCTCTGCTCTGCTGTCAACCGAAGCTGAACCCGAAAAAGCGGTTTACGGCGGTCATCCGAACGGCGAAGGCGGAACTGTTGTAGCAGATGCGTTTGTAAAGCAGTTCGGAAGTATGTTCGAATAATTTAAAAATTTATACATCATCAAAAACGGCGGTTGCAATACTGCCGTTTTTGTAATTTATACCATCGCATTTCTGCGTTTTTACAGAATATCGTTTTTTCATACGCTCATAATAATAACGCACAGCATATTGATTATAAATATGCCGAACAGCAAAACGGATACTGAAATCCTAATGAACAGAATAAACGAAAGGAAAAACGGTATGAAAAAGACAGCAGCTATATTAGCTTCCATAGCCGCTATGAGCTTATGCGGTTTATCTGCGTCTGCGGCCAACGGCGATAACATCATTGACGGTGTGTTAAACGGCGCAGAGGAGATTGTTGACGGAGTTGTAAGCGGTGCGGAGGAAATCATCACTCCCGGCGGCTCGACCTCTGTTGACGAAAGCACAAACGACAGCACAGCTATACCCGACACGGTTTCACAGGTAACACCGGGTGACAGCACAAGCAGTACAGGCAACGTAAACACAGGTGTTCCCGCTTTCGAGCTTGCGGCACTCGGTGCGGCGGCAGTAGGCGGTCTTGCGGCTATGGCTATAACAGTTCGCAAGAACAACAAGTAAATTGCTGAAATAAAACAAAACGCTCCTGCTTTATTGGCGGGGGCATTTTGATTATTTACAGTGACAGGAAAAGATCATAGAATTTGCTTTAATTACCATCTCTGCCGTAAAAAAGCTGTACAACAGATAAAAAAAGTAGTATAATATAATTTAATGTTGTGCTGTGGGGATACCTTTCATTTTATAACGAAAAATATTCGGACTGTTTCAAATTCATCTGAGCTATTGCTTTTACCGAGTCACGTTACATACCACGCTAAACGCACTTGTGAAAATCATATCTCCGGCACTTTCGTCTGACCTCATATTTCAGATTCAGTCGTTCTTACGGCAAAATTATATCTGCAATTAAAAGAGGAAATATACACATTATCGAGGAGTAAAAATGGAAAAACAAAAGCATAAACGCAGTTCCTTTTCGGGAAAACTCGGATTTGTTCTTGCCGCCGCAGGAGCGTCGGTAGGACTGGGCAATATCTGGAGATTTCCGTATCTTGCGGCAAAATACGGCGGAGGAATTTTCCTTCTGATATATATCATCCTTGCACTGACATTCGGCTATACGATGATAACCGCCGAAACCGCAATAGGCAGAATGACGCAGAAAAGCCCTGTCGGTGCATACCGTTCATTCGGAAAGTCAAAGTGGCTGACGCTCGGCGGCTGGATAAACGCAGTAATACCGATTCTGATAGTGCCATACTACTCTGTTATCGGCGGCTGGGTCATCAAATATCTTTATGAATATATAATCGGAAACGGCGGACAGCTCGCCTCCGACGGATATTTTACTGGCTTTATTTCAAGCGGCGGCAGTGCCGAGATATGTTTCCTTATCTTCACGGCGCTTACGGTTGCGGTAATTTTCGGAGGGGTACGAAACGGCATTGAGCGTGTATCCAAGTTTATGATGCCTGTGCTTGTTATCCTTTCGATAATGATAACCGCATATTCCGTTACTATGCCGGGCGCACTTGAGGGTGTTAAATATTTCCTGATACCGAACTTCTCTAACTTCTCGTGGATGACGGTAGTATCCGCTATGGGTCAGATGTTCTACTCGCTGTCAATAGCAATGGGCATACTGATAACATTCGGCTCATATATGAAAAAGGACGTTTCAATAGAAAAGTCTACCACCAACGTTGAAATATTCGACACGGGCATTGCAATCATGGCAGGGCTTATGATAATACCTGCCGTATTTGCGTTCTCGGGCGGCGATCCCGATACACTGCAGGCAGGACCATCGCTGATGTTCATTACACTTCCTAAGGTCTTTTCGGGGCTTTCGGCAGGAACGTTTGTCGGAATACTTTTCTTCTTCCTCGTTTTATGTGCGGCACTGACAAGCTCAATCGCACTTACAGAAAGTGCGGTTTCGACCTTTCAGGATCAGCTCGGCTGGGGAAGAAAGAAATCAACCGTAATAGTCACCGTTATTATGATAGCACTCGGAACACTGTCCTGTCTTGGCTACGGACCGCTCGGCTTTGCACAGATACTCGGAATGCAGATGCTCGATTTCTTTGACTTCCTTACGAACTCGGTAATGATGCCGATAGCGGCTATCGCAACCTGCCTGCTTGTTTCAAGAGTTGTGGGCGTGAAGAAGATTGAAGAAGAAATGACTGCGGAAAACGGCACTTTCAAGCGAAAGAAGATATTCAATTTCATGATAAAATATCTGTGTCCAGTATTTGCGGCGATAATTCTTATAAGCTCGGTTGCAAACGCTTTCGGAATAATAAAGATGTAATAAAAACCTCCCGTCGAAAAGCGGGAGGTTTTGCTGTATATATCCTATTATTCTCTGTGGTCGATAACTCTCTTTGCTTTCTTCTCTGTTCTCGGAAGCGTTCCGACAGGAACAACGGTTATCTTCGGTGTAACGCTGAGCTTTGACTTGAACAGCTCTCTTATAGTATCACCTGTCTTGTCGAAGCTGACTCTGCCCTCTGCCTCGACAGTTACAAGGATAACGTCACGGTTTATGCTTTCATCGTGTGCGATATTGATATTGTACTCACTTGAAACGCCGTCCACCATTCCGAGTATTTCTTCAACCTGGCTTGGGAACATATTTACGCCGTGTACCTTGAACATGTCGTCACTGCGTCCCTTTACCGTGTCAAGTCTGGGATAATGGCTTCCGCACTTGCAAGGCTCGGGAATAATGCGTGATATATCGTGCGTTCTGAAACGCAGGAGCGGTGCGCCTTCCTTTACAAGAGTAGTAATTACTACCTCGCCCTCTACCCCGTCGGGAACGGGCTTTTCTGTTTTCGGGTCGATTATTTCAATATAAACATAATCGTCCCAGTAGTGCATACCGTCATCTTCCGCACAGCTGATACCTATACCGGGTCCGTATATTTCGGTAAGACCGTAAATATCGTATATTTCAACGCCAAGCTCAGTTTTTATGTAGTTACGCATCTTATCGCTCCAACGCTCAGAGCCGAAAATACCCTTCTTAAGATAAATCTTATCACGCATATTGCGTTTGTTTATTTCCTCAGAAAGAAGTAAAGCATAAGAAGATGTTGCTGTAAGAACCGTCGATTTAAGGTCTACCATCATCTGAAGCTGTTTATCGGTGTTGCCCGGTCCCATCGGGATAGCCATAGCGCCCAGCTTTTCACAGCCTGCCTGAAAACCGATTCCTGCTGTCCACAGGCCGTATCCTGCCGTAATCTGTATGCGGTCCTTGTCGGTGATTCCTGCCATTTCATAGCAACGTGCTATCATCAGTGACCAGTCATCAACGTCCTTGGCTGTATAAGGGATAATTACAGGCTTACCCGTTGTGCCTGAGGAAGAATGGATACGCACCACTTCTTCATCGGGTACTGCCTGTATTCCGAGCGGATAAGCATATCTCAGATCCGCCTTGCTCGAAAAGGGGAGCTTTTCAAAGTCCTCCTGGCTTGAAACACAGTCAATTCCGGCATCTCTGTACATCTTTCCGTAATAGCTGTCCGTTTTGATAAGTCTTTTTATCTGAGCGTCAACCATCGCCAGCTGTTTCTCATTCAGTTTCATATTTTTCGCCCTCCCTGTATCCTGCAAAAAATGCCGCTTTATTCGTTTCGACAAATTTTGAAGGTACACGTTTTTCTATTTCTTTCAGTATAGTTTCCTTTGATATGCCGAGCCTGCCTGTGCCGACAGCTACTCCGAGTATCGCAATATTGAAATATCGTGACGAGCCGAACGGTTCGCATATCTTCTTTGCGTCTATAACAACGCAGCCGCATTTGCTTTTAAGATATTCGAGCATTGCGGTTCCGTCATAGCCTGTATCGGCAAGCGATTCTGTAACGGGCTTTACCGGAACGCTGTTTACAATAACGATACCGCCCTTTTTGAGATATATCAGATTACGAACAGCCTCAGCAGGCTCAAAGGCAAGTATCATATCGGCTGTGCCGTAAGGAATCAGAGGAGAATATGCCTCGCCTATCCTTACATGGCTCGTTACCGAACCGCCGCGCTGTGCCATTCCTATGGTTTCGGCAGAATGCACTGCACTGCCTTCAATCATAGCTGATGCCGCTATGATCTTTGACGCAAGCACGGTTCCCTGTCCGCCGACACCGCAGATAAGTATGTTTTTATTCATCGGCTCCACCTCCTATAGCGTTTACAGGGCAGATCTGAGCGCAAAGTTTGCATCCTGTGCAGAGATTGTTGTCGATTGTCACCTTACCGTCTGCGACAATAAGAGCAGGACAGCCAATCTCACGGATACATTTCTTACACTGTATGCACTTGTCGGATATTCTGCATTTTGCCGTAGGCTTAGATATTGCTATACAAGGTGATTTGAATATTACAGCCTTCACACCGGGCATATCCGCACATTCACTGACAGCCTTTACAGATGCGTCAAGGTCAAGCGGGTCTACCGTGATTATCTTTTTAACACCGATACCCTCAAGCACCTTTGCAATATTTATCTTATCAACTATCTGTCCCATAAGGTTGTTGTCAAGACCCGGGTGCGACTGATGACCTGTCATTGCCGTTGTGGAATTATCAAGAACGCAGAGAATCATATCTGCGTTATTATGTACCGCATTTACAACGCCCGTGATGCCCGATGCAAAGAACGTGGAATCACCGACAAAGCCGAAGCATACGCCGTCACTGTCCGTATGGTTAAAGCCCTGTGCCATAGTGATGCCCGCACCCATACAAAGACAGGTATCAACCATATCAAGAGGCATTGCGTTTCCGAGAGTATAACAGCCTATATCGCCGCAGAAATATGCCTTTCTGCCTTTCATAGCCTGCTTTACCGCATAGAATGACGCACGGTGGGGACAACCTGCACAAAGCACAGGAGGACGAACGGGAAGCGCAGGAGCGTCCGACAGATCGTAGCCCTCCGCCGTGAAATCTTTTCCTAAAAAGTCACCGAGTATAGCGGCAATCTTATCTGTGCTGTTTTCACCGCCTGTCTGAACCTTTCCGTCAAGCTTTCCCGACACTTTAAGCTGTAAGCCGTGCTTTCCTGCCAGCTTCAGAATCTGCTCCTCGATAAACGGGCTAAGCTCCTCTATGCAGAGAACTTCTTTCGCACCCTCAAGAGATGAAAGCACAAAATCTTCGGGGAAAGGATATGCCGTAGCGATTTTTATCAGCTTTACATCCGGATAATCCTTAAGGCATTCCTTTGTGTATGCGTAGCTGATACCCGATGTGACAACCGCTTTTTCCGAATTAACGCCTTCGGCTTTGTTTGCGCTGTAGGTTGAAAAATCCTTACCGATCTCAACGTTACGCTTTTCAATCATAATGTGATTTGCAAAAGAAAGGCGGGGGAAAATTACCCACTTCTTTGAATCCTTTACAAAGCCCTCGTATTTTTTAGGTGAAGGGCTATCGCAGTTATCAATCGAAGCGTAGGCGTGACAGACACGGGTCGTAGGTCTGAATAAAACGGGAGTGTTGTATTTTTCCGAATACTCAAACGCATCGCCTATCATCTTATACGCTTCTTCGGGAGATGACGGATCAAACACGGGTATACGGCAGAAATCAGCGAATCTTCTGGTATCCTGCTCTGTCTGTGAAGATATAGGGCCGGGGTCGTCAGCCGACACTATCACCATACCGCCCTTTACGCCTACATAGGCGAGTGACATAAGCGGATCGGCGGCAACGTTGAGTCCAACCTGTTTCATAGTCACCATTGCTCTTGCGCCGCTGTATGCCGCAGCTGCCGCTACTTCCATAGCGGCTTTTTCGTTTACAGACCATTCGATATATACGCCGTCGTGCCGGTATTTCGAAATGGTTTCAAGTATTTCGGAGGACGGTGTACCCGGATAACCTGCAACAAGATTTACACCTGCCGCAAGCGCACCCAGTGCTATCGCACCGTTTCCCATTACATATTCTTGCATATGAAAATTTTTCCTTTCAGAGATTGGTATATACATTCTTATTATAACATATGTGTCAATAGCTTATAAAACAGCCTCTGCAAAAAAGCAGAGGCTTCAGTTTGTAGAAAAAGTATGTTTTTGCAAAAAAAGTGCTTGTCCTTAATCCCTAACCCCTTCCCCGTGGTGAAGGGCGTGCCGGGGCTGAGTGTGGGGCTGCCGCCCTCACCCCGCTTGGGGCTACGCCCCAAACCCCATTTTCAAAAATTATATAGGTTTATCGACAGACTGAAGCCTCTGCAAAAAAGCAGAGGCTTACATAAATCAGTTATTATCGGACAAAGTGATGCTGTCTGCGCTGTTTCCTTCGGTTTCAAAAATAACTATTTCATTTTTACCTTTTTTCAGAAGCGGAGCCGGAATATACAGCTTTTTCTGAGGGCCTATATTCCAGAATCTGCCGAGATTGAATCCGTTAATAAACGCAACACCCTTTCCGAAGCCATCGGTATCCAGAAATGTATCAGCGATTTCACTTATTTCAAATTCAAATTTATAGAATGCCGGTACACCGTCATTGTAACCACGGTTATAGTCTATTCTGCCAAGCTGATTTTCATCAAGTGGAAGTGTGAACATTTCAAATCCATACTGCCTGTGATCGTTAATTCTTATTCCGCCGAGAACGCCCTTGTGCTGGCACTCAAGTCCTGTGCCAAAGTTAACTCTGCCGATGTTCTCAACAAGTAGGTCTGTTGTTCCGCCTGCGGATTTTTCAGCAAGCTCAAACTGTTCGTCTATCGTTTCGGCAAAAGCCGTAAACGCATACTTGCCGTTTCTGAAGCCTTGTACTCTGTCTGCGGCATTTTCGCATCTCACAGTGCTGACTGTTTCGTTTTCCCTGATGTGTAATCTGTAAAGAACATAACCGTAATAGCAGTCCAGTTCCTCAAAGCTCAGCGGGTACACCGACTTTACCGGATCTGAGATACTGTCAAGTGTGCTGAAAAGATCGGTTTTGGCGGTGCATCGGATTTTTCCGTATTCCAGACGTCTTATTTGTGTTGTAAGCAGGACTTCATTTATATCGGTATAACGAGAAATCACCTCTTTGCACTTTTCGTATTTTTCGGTTATTCGACCATCTTCTGTCAAGGGCGCATCATAATCATACGATGTCACTATGCCTGTCTTTTTCTCATTGTTCTTTCCGGACATAAACCCGAAATTTGTTCCGCCCTCGAACATATAGAAATTCATACTGCCATTTTTGAGCAGAATATCAAGTTCTTGAGCTGCCTTTTCAGGTGCTGTGATATTGTGTTCTTCGCCCCAGACGTCAAACCAGCCGTTCCAGAATTCCATACACATTAGCGGCTTATCTTCTCCGATAAAACGCCGCATTTCACCAAACTGCCATTCAGCAGAAGAGCCGAAATTGCCGGTCGGCAATGCGCCGTCAACCATACCTGATTTGAAAACAAATTCACTCCACGGCCCGTCAGATGTCACAAACGGTACAGTTATGCCATACTTACGCATAGTATCTCTCAGAAACTCAAGATAGGATGTGTCATTTCCATAATAGCCATACTCATTTTCGATCTGCATCATAATTATATTGCCGCCATTATCGATCTGATAAGGTGCAAGCTTGGGCATAAGAACGCTGTAATAATTGTCCACTGCATTAAGGTACGGCTTGTAGGAGCATCTCAGACGCATTGCACGGTCTTTTAACAACCACGCAGGCAATCCGCCGAACTCCCACTCTGAACAGATATACGGCGACGGTCTGATAATCATATAAAGTCCGAGTTTATCGGCAAGCTCTATAAAACGGCAGATATCATGCATTCCGTTCCAATTGAAATTTCCTTTTTCAGTTTCGTGAAAATTCCACGGAATATACGTTTCAACTGTATTGCATCCGATATTTACGAGCTTTTCAAGCCTGTCCTGCCAATATTCCGGTACGGTGCGGAAATAATGTATTGAACCGGAAATTACCTTGAACGGTTTCCCGTCCAAATAAAACTTATCTCTTATCTCAAATCTTGACATAATATACCCTCCTGATTATCAATCTTTCTTCTTTTTCATTTTTGCTATCGCAACGCCTGCGCCGATTGCGGCAGCCACAGCAACCGCTCCTACGGCAACGGGAACAAACGGGAATGAACCTTTACCGCCATTACCGCCGTTGCTTTCCGCTGATTTGTCGTTATCTTCGGGAACGCTGTCGGATGAATCTGTGCTTTCGGCTACCGATGACGTTTCGCTTATTACAGCTTTATTCACAGCCTCATAATCGTACAGCACCTGTGCCGCATCGACAGAACAGCTTCCGCTTACGACAGTCAATTTAAGAGTATGACTGCCCTGCTCCAAGCCGTTTATCAGCAAGAACGACTGCCTGTAGCTGATTTTTGATACGGCATATTCCTTATTAACGGTTTTGCCGTCAACCTCAATGCTTACAACCGTGTCGCCTTTCTGTACACCTGTAAGGATAATGCCTGTTCCTTCAAAATCAACGGTTAAATAAGCTCCTTCAGCGCCGTGCGAAATTGTACGCTTGTAGTTTTTGAAGCTGTCCATAGTGCTGTGTTCCCAGCCGTTTTCGCTGTAAGTAAATATGTTGTCAAAATTATCAAACTTGTTCACATACGGCTGAACGCTGTCGGTTGCCTCAACCTTGACATTATCAAAACAACAATTGTTATATGAACTGTAGAGTGCCGCTCTTCCTGCACTGTAGCCGCCCTCCTCAGCCTTATAATCAATTATTTTCTCACCATCGACTGAAACTGTTATATCATTGTTCAGTGCGGAAATTTTTACATTATGCCACTTTGACGAATCAAAGTCTGCTATATTTCCGTCAAGAACCTTCTTCTTTCCGCCGAAGAAATTCCAGTTTCCGTTTTCGTAAAGCGCAACGCTGTAACCGCTCGTTCCGCTGTCTGCAAGGATATATCTCAGACCTACGCCTGCATAGCTGTCTTTCCCGTCGGTAAGTATATCCGCACTTACGCTGTAATTATACCAGCGGTCATCGCCGAAATTAGTTGTCGGTTCAGGTGTACCGCCCCATTCGTTAGCCTTAATATCCTTTGTAATCTTCTGCATCAGCACCTTTTCGGCAACCTCAAAAGCGCCGCCCTCATCGGTCGTGTAAAGCGGTGCGTTTCCTCTTGAAGCAAGGAACTCATCGGAATAACCGAAATCATCTGTGTACGGCAATGAGAGTAACTTATTGTCGCTTTCCTGCGGCACATCAAATTCAGGCTCTGATATATTCAAAGTTGATACAGTTATCATTGAATACGGCTTTATCGTGACAGAATACTTGCCGTTTTCGGGAGTAACTGTCGAAATCTTCTTGAAATAATTAGCATTGTACTCCTGACCCTCATCAGGACCTCTTGTTTCCCATACATATACTTCATTATCCGCTTTTGCGAGGTTTGCTATCTCAAAGTTATATGTGATAGGCTCCGATGTCGTATTTGTAATAATCGTGCTGTAATCGCCTTCCGCACTGCAAGCGGTGATATAGCTGTACTTTGCGTCAACCAGTGCGTGACCGTCACCGCCGACCTTTGCATCGCCGTAACAAGCGTCAAATATAAAGCTCCAGCCCTTATCCATAAACTGTGAGAAATGCAGATTCATATAATATCCGCTGTCAAGGGAGTAATAGCCGTTCCACGGGGTGCAGGCGTTTATAAGCTGTTTGTGGCAATATGTAACGCCGTCATAATATCCCGCAACGGCAGGCTGATATTCGTACAGCGTCATATATCCGCCGCTAACCATTGTAATCATACGGTTTGCAATGTCAAGCACACCGTTAAGACCTGTAAGTCCGGAATTACCCTCGTCAAAGCGGTAAGCCGACTGTGCATAGTTCATAGGTGAGCTTCCCTCGGAAAACCATAATTCCTTGCCGTATTCCTCCGCAAGCTTTTTTGTAGTATCATCAGCGAAGCTTGTGTAGTGAGAACCGATCACATCGACCGCATCACACAGCTCCTTATTCTTCATCATCAGCCTTGATATGCCCCAAGTGCCGCATTCGTCCGCCGCAACTATCTTGATCTCAGAGTAATCATACGGACAGTCCTTTTCACTTTTGAGGGCTTTTGAAAGATAGATTATCCAATCCGTATCAACAGCACGTTCATTTTGGTTCGCACTAACATAGTCAAACACAAGACCGTAGGTTTCATAAGCGGCATCAAGCGTCTGCTTATACCACTTATACCTTGCCGCATACACGTCTTTGGCATCCGTGACCCAGCGCGGCTCGCTCCACCACAGCATATCAAGTGTTACGTCAGGATTTATCTTTTTAATATCGGCGGCAAGCTGAAAACCTGCACCACGGGTCACATCGGCTTTTTCATCCTCGTATCTCATGGTCGCAGGCTCTGTGCCGGACGATGTATTTACATCTGCGCCCATTTCCACCTTGAAGTGAGTAAATTTAAGTCCGTTTTTGCCGTAAAGATGTTCAAGTATCTTGTTATAGCTTTCGGGATTTTTCTCCTTATAGTCAAGCAAAAGCCTTGACGAGCCGTTACAGCTGATCATGCCCTGTCCTCTGTAGAGTAAGTTTTCGCTTGTGTTTGCTTTACTGCCGTCAATTTTAATATTCACCGTATCTCCTCCGTTATTATTTTCCGCAAATACAGTATTAACTGCGGTACACATAATCGCCGCACTGATGGCAAGTGCGGTTATTCGTTTTAAAATGCCCATAAAAGCACCCCTTCCGATATAAAATTATAATATAAATATATATCGGAAAACGTCCGCCGTCAATCTTAAATTAATGATAACTCTAACTTTTTGAAACTAAATTACACTACCGCCGTTTTTTCTGAACTCGGAAGGCGAAATTCCCTCATACTTTTTGAATACGATTCCGAAATAAGTGGGGCCGGTGTATCCCAGACTTTTTGAAAGCTGTGTCACGGAAATATCGGAGTCAAGAAGCATCGACTTGGCTTTTGAGACCTTGACACGAGCGATATACTCCATAGGCCGCATATTAAGTCGTTCTCTGAAAACACGGTCGAAATACTGAGGTGAAACGCCGGAAAGGCTGGCAAGCTCGCTTAGCGTAATATCATCGCCGTAATGCTCGTTTATATATCTGACAGCATTATCCGCTATGAGATTTCCCGTATTGTTTTCTTCCCGCTTTCCGCCGAATATCTCTTTTGCCGCCAGCACTGCGTTATATATCAGCAACGAGCATTTTTCGCCGCTATGAAGATTATCCGCCGCAAGACTGTATATTCTGCCGAATATCTTTTCAAAGGCGGTAAGGTCAGCGTCAGTTGCGACCATTTCTCCGCTGAAGCCCATTGTATTCATAATGCCTTTAAGAAAGTCGCCTCTGAACACCATCCAGCAGGTATTCCATTCATCATTTTCAGGATAATACTCGTGAGGCAATTCTGGCGGAAGATACATAAAGGAATTCTTTTCAAGCTTATATTTTCTGTTACCTACTTCTAAAACACCGCAGCCTTTTGCAGTATACAGAAACTGATGTGAGGTAAGCCCCTTATCACGCTTAACGTGAAATTCGGGCGATGTTCTCCCGATTCCCGACAGATAAAACGGCAGCCTGACTTCGCTTGCCGGAACAGGATATATGGCACTGAGCATTTTCTCACGCTCCCAATTGATTCTGATTAAATTATAGCATAACGGCAAATAAGACGCAACAAGCATATCATATCCGCCTTTTGATTTTTCTGATTTATTTTTAATGTGTAGTGGGGTTGATATAGTTTTTAACGTTTCATCGGCTTTTTTGAGCGGTTTTATGCAAAAAGGCGGTCGCCAAGCAGCGACCGCCTAATATAGTATATTATCTTGTACCGAAGTTATCGATTAAGCCTTCAGCGCTTCCTCAACAGCAACTGCACAAGCAACTGTAGCACCAACCATGGGGTTGTTGCCCATACCGATAAGACCCATCATCTCAACGTGTGCAGGAACTGAAGAAGAACCTGCGAACTGAGCATCAGAGTGCATACGACCCATTGTATCTGTCATACCGTATGAAGCAGGGCCTGCAGCCATGTTATCGGGGTGAAGTGTACGACCTGTACCGCCGCCTGATGCAACTGAGAAGTACTTCTTGCCCTTTTCAACACATTCCTTCTTGTATGTGCCTGCAACGGGGTGCTGGAAACGTGTGGGGTTAGTTGAGTTACCTGTGATAGAAACGTCAACGCCTTCCTTCCACATGATTGCAACGCCTTCTGTTACGTCGTTAGCACCGTAGCAGTTAACCTTAGCACGAAGACCGTCAGAGTAAGACTTGCGGAATACTTCCTTAACCTCACCTGTGTAGTAATCCATCTCTGTTTCAACGTATGTGAAGCCGTTGATACGAGCGATGATCTGAGCGGCATCCTTACCTAAACCGTTAAGGATAACACGCAGGGGTTCCTTACGAACCTTGTTTGCCTTTTCAGCGATACCGATAGCGCCTTCTGCAGCTGCGAATGATTCGTGACCTGCGAGGAAGCAGAAGCACTTTGTATCTTCTTCAAGAAGCATCTTGCCTAAGTTACCGTGGCCAAGACCAACCTTACGCTGATCTGCAACTGAACCGGGGATGCAGAATGCCTGTAAGCCTTCGCCTATAGCAGCGGCAGCGTCAGCGGCTCTCTTGCAGCCCTTCTTGATAGCGATAGCACATCCTACTGTGTAAGCCCACTTAGCGTTTTCGAAGCAGATAGGCTGAATGCCTTCAACGAGCTTGTAGATGTCAAGACCCTTAGCCTTGCAGATTTCTGCACACTCTTCAACAGAGCCTATACCATAGTTCTTTAAAACAGCGAGAATCTGGGGTTCACGTCTGTCATATGATTCAAATAAAGCCATTGTTATTTCCTCCTTACTGCTTTCTGGGGTCGATGATCTTTACAGCATCGTTAACACGGCCGTACTGACCCTGTGCCTTTTCGAATGCTGTGTTAGCATCGTCACCGTTCTTGATGAATTCCATCATCTTGCCGAAGTTAACGAACTTGTAGCCGATGATCTCATCATCTTCATTGAGTGCAAGACCTGTAACATAACCGTCTGTCATTTCGAGGTAACGAGGACCCTTCTTGAGAGTACCGTACATTGTACCTACCTGTGAACGAAGACCCTTACCGAGATCCTCAAGACCTGCACCGATTGCAAGACCGTCCTCTGAGAAAGCACTCTGGCTTCTGCCGTAAACGATCTGGAGGAAGAGTTCTCTCATTGCTGTGTTTATAGCGTCACAAACGAGGTCAGTATTAAGTGCCTCAAGAATTGTTCTGCCGGGAAGAATTTCAGCCGCCATAGCTGCGGAATGTGTCATACCTGAGCAACCGATAGTTTCAACGAGTGCCTCCTGAATTACACCATCCTTAACATTTAAAGACAGCTTACATGTACCCTGCTGGGGTGCACACCAGCCGATACCGTGTGTAAAACCGGAAATATCCTTTATTTCCTTCGCCTTTACCCACTTTGCTTCTTCCGGAATGGGAGCTGCGCCGTGCGCTACGCCCTGCTTCACGGGACACATAGTTTCAACTTCATGTGAATACGTCATAACAGTTGTAGACTCCTTTCAAATTTTCGTGACCGCAGCCGTAGCTTGTCACGGTCACCGGTAGTTCTTTGCCGGGAAATACCCGGAACATACAAATATATTATATACTATTCTCTCGCCATTTTCAAGGGATTTTCTTAATTTTTTCGGTTAGCAATCAGTAACTCTGCTGTTATCTATCGGACGTACACGGATTTTTACCTCTTTTAAGCCTGCCGATATTATCAAAATACGGGCAGATAAGTTATAAGCCTTATCTGCCCGTATTGATATTATCTTACTTCTTCGTCTTAACCGTCAGCGTACTGCTCCATGAGCCTATCTACGCCATGCTTTCGTCGGGAATTAAAGGATTGGAATATCGCTGCAAAATGTAGTAATACTACACTTTTGAAAATTTTATAAATTCATACGGCAGCCCTATGTCCTCAGAATATCTACGTATTTCAGCTTTTTCGTCATTACTCATTTCGTCATAGAAAGGGCGTTCCGATACTTTTCGATATGTTTTAACTTCGTCGATTTTCAATACATCACCCCATGGAGCAGTATAAAATCCACCAACTTTATATTTTCCGACTTCTTTATATACCCTCGTAGTATAACAATACCCCAGTTTATTAAGGTAATTTTGAATGGATTCGTATTCATGTTCAGGAAATGATATTTTTTCAAACATTCAATAGACCTCGTAACAAAAAATATTATTTTTTATTCTGCATTAAATACCCACAGCAAAGACAGTTGCTTTTTTCTGTTCTTCACGCAAGTTCTTTGCTATGGCATATTCACTGACTCTCATCGGCTTCGTCATATCCTTGAGGACATCTGTCCGTATAGAATTTATTCAAGCGTTATCTGCTCCGTCCTCTCGATACCGAGCATCTGTGCCAGATACCTGCCCGTATAGCTTACAGGATTTGCCGCTACTTCTTCAGGCGTACCGGTAGCGATCACCGTACCGCCGCCGCTTCCGCCCTCAGGCCCCATATCAATGATATAGTCGGCTGTTTTTATAACATCAAGGTTATGCTCTATTACAAGCACGGTATTTCCGCCGTCGGTCAGCTTCTGAAGTACATCTATCAGCTTATGAACATCGGCGGTATGAAGTCCTGTTGTAGGCTCGTCAAGAATGTACACCGTCTTGCCTGTCGCACGCTTTGAAAGCTCCGAAGCCAGCTTTACTCTCTGTGCCTCACCGCCCGAAAGCGTTGTCGCAGGCTGACCTATCTTTACATATCCAAGTCCTACATCGTAAAGCGTCTGCAGCTTTCTCTTTATCTTTTCGTGATTTTCAAAGAAAGCTATGCCCTCTTCTACCGTCATTTCAAGCACATCGTAAATGTTCTTGCCTCTATAGTGAACTTCGAGCGTTTCACGGTTATAACGTTTGCCCTTGCAGACCTCGCACGGTACATATATATCGGGCAGGAAGTGCATTTCTATCTTGTTGATACCGTCGCCCTCGCAGGCTTCGCAGCGTCCGCCCTTTACATTGAATGAAAATCTTCCGCTTGTATAGCCCCTCATCTTTGCGTCATTGGTCGATGCGAACAGCTCTCTTATATCGTTGAATACACCCGTATAGGTCGCAGGGTTGCTTCGAGGCGTTCTGCCTATCGGTGACTGGTCGATAGCTATTACCTTGTCAAGATACTCCGTACCCTCGAATGTATCGAATGCACCGGGTTTTATTCTTGCACGGTTCAGCTTTGCGACAAGGTGCTTATAGATTATCTCATTTACAAGCGAACTCTTGCCACTACCGGATACGCCTGTAATGCAGGTGAATATTCCGAGCGGTACTTTTACCGTAATGTTCTTCAGATTATTTTCACGGCAGCCTGTTATCTTCAGCCATTTCTTAGTGGGCTTTCTGCGTTTTTCGGGTACTTCTATCTTTAATTTTCCCGTAAGATACTGTCCTGTTATCGAACGCTCGCACTTCATTATATCGTCAAGCGTGCCTGCACAGATAACCTCACCGCCGTGAACGCCCGCACCGGGACCTATGTCAACGATAAAATCAGCCGCCCTCATCGTATCCTCATCATGCTCAACGACTATAAGCGTATTTCCGAGGTCACGCAGTCTTTTCAGCGTTGCGATAAGCTTGTCGTTATCCCTCTGATGAAGTCCAATGCTCGGCTCGTCAAGGATATACAGCACACCCATAAGACTGCTGCCTATCTGCGTTGCAAGCCTTATTCGCTGACTTTCACCGCCCGAAAGCGTACCTGCCGTTCTTGATAATGTCAGATATTCAAGTCCGACGCTGCTCAGAAATCCCAGACGTTCCTTGATTTCTTTCAATATCTGACTTGCTATCATCATATCACGTTCCGACAGCTTTATGCTTTTGACAAATTCAAGTGCTTCGCTGATGCTCATATCACAGAATTCGTTGATATTCTTACCGCATACGGTAACGCAAAGAGCCTCCTTTTTCAGTCGCTGACCGTGACAATCGGGACACACCGCATCGCCCATATACTGAGCTATATCCTCTCTTGAATATACGCTCGTTGTTTCCTTATAGCGTCTTTCAAGGTTGTTTACTACACCCTCGAACGCCGTCATATAGACACCGCCGCCCTGCTCTTTACTGCGCACGACCTTTATCTTCTTTTCGCCCGTACCGTAAAGCACCGCATCTAACTGTTCCTTTGTCAGTTCCTTAACAGGCTGATCCACGCTGAAACCGTATTCGTTTGCAACAGCGTCAAAATACATCTGCGCTATAGTTCCGTCCGCATACTTCCAGCCGCTCGCCTTTATCGCATTTTCACGGATAGTAAGATCACGGTTCGGTAAAATCAGGTCTACATCTATCCTTCTGAAAATTCCGAGACCGGTACAGGTAGGACAAGCACCGAAGGGATTGTTGAACGAGAACATTCTCGGCACAAGCTCTTCTATACTTACTCCGTGTTCGGGGCAGGCATAGTTCTGTGAAAAGCTCAGCTCCTCGCCGTCAATTACATCTATTAGAATAAGTCCGCCCGAAAGATTTCCCGCAACCTCAAGGCTGTCGGATAAACGTGACTTTATATCCTCTTTCATAACAAGACGGTCAACAACGACTTCTATATTATGCTTCTTGTTCTTGTCGAGCTTTATCTGCTCGGAAAGATCGTAGATTATCCCGTCAATACGCACTCTTGCGTAGCCCTGCTTTACAAGGTCCTCAAGTTCCTTGCGGTATTCGCCCTTTCTGCCTCTTACTATAGGTGATAAGATCTGAAACTTTGTCCGCTCGGGCAGTTCCATTACCTTGTCAACTATCTGATCTACCGTCTGCTGTCTTATCTCTTTACCGCAGACAGGACAGTGCGGAATGCCCACTCTTGCATACAGCAGTCTGAGATAGTCATATATCTCCGTTACCGTTCCGACAGTGGAACGAGGGTTTTTCGAGGTCGTTTTCTGGTCTATTGATATAGCAGGAGATAATCCCTCTATACTGTCAACATCGGGCTTTTCCATCTGTCCGAGAAACATTCTTGCATACGATGAAAGGCTCTCGATATATCTTCTCTGACCGTCCGCATAAATAGTATCGAATGCAAGCGATGACTTTCCCGATCCCGAAAGCCCCGTCATAACTATAAACTTGTCACGGGGCAGTTCTATATCAATATTCTTCAGATTATGCTCTCTTGCACCCTTGATGATTATTTTATCTATTCCCATTTTCTTTTGTCATCTCCGTCAACAGCTTACTTGCTTTCCTGAAGCTCCTTTATCTTGTCACGCAGATATGCGGCATGTTCAAAGTCAAGCAGCTTTGCCGCATTCTTCATCTCTGCGGTATACTGTTTGATAAGCGCCTCACGCTCTGCCTTGGTGTATTTTCTCTTTTTGCCCTTATCCTTGCCGGACGATATTTCCAGCACCGCCCTTACATCCTTTACTATAGTTTTAGGCGTGATGCCGTGTTCCTCGTTATATTTCATCTGAATCTCACGGCGGCGGTTGGTTTCGGTCACTGCCTTTTCCATACTGTCCGTAACCGTATCGGCATACATTATGACCTTGCCTTCGGCGTTTCTTGCCGCCCTGCCTATAGTCTGTATAAGTGAGGTTTCGCTTCGTAAAAAGCCCTCTTTATCTGCGTCAAGTATCGCAACAAGCGATACCTCCGGCAAGTCAAGACCCTCACGCAGAAGATTTATTCCGACAAGCACATCAAAGACGTGCATACGCAGATCTCTTATTATCTCCATACGTTCGATAGAATCAATATCGTGGTGCATATAGCGTATCTTCACGCCGAGCTTTTCGTAATAAGCCGTCAGATCCTCAGCCATTTTCTTTGTAAGCGTAGTGATAAGCACGCACTCACCCTTTTTGGTACGCTCGTTTATTTCGGAATAAAGATCCTCTATCTGTCCCGCAACGGGCTTTATCTCGATTATCGGATCAAGCAGACCCGTAGGACGTATGACCTGCTCGGCTGTGTTCACAGCGTGGCTCTTTTCGTATTCTCCCGGTGTAGCCGAAACATAAATGACCTGATTTATCATCGAGGTAAACTCGTCAAAATTCATCGGTCGGTTATCATAAGCAGACGGCAGACGGAAGCCGTAATCAACAAGGTTTTTCTTTCGTGCAAAGTCGCCGCCGTACATACCTCTTACCTGCGGCAATGTAACGTGGCTCTCGTCAATGAACATAAGAAAATCTTTAGGGAAATGGTGCATAAGAGTTATCGGCGAGCTGCCCGGCGCTCTTCCTGCAAGCACCCGTGAATAGTTCTCTACGCCCTTGCACGTTCCTATCTCACGGAGCATTTCCATATCATAGCGTGTTCTCTGCTCTATCCTCTGCGCCTCTATCAGCTTATGGTTATCGGTAAAGAATTTAACACGTTCTTCCATTTCGTTTTCTATCTCGGTAAGCGAATTTTCAAGCCTTGCCTTGCTTACGATGTAATGTGACGCAGGGAAAATGGCAACGTGCGAAAAGCGGCGTTTCACCTCGCCCGTCACTATATCTATCTCGGATATTCTGTCTATCTCATCGCCGAAAAATTCTATCCTTATCGCCTTGTCGGACGTACTTCCGGCAGGGAAAACCTCAAGCACATCGCCTCTTACCCTGAACTTGTTACGGATGAAATTCATATCGTTGCGTTCATACTGTATTTCGACAAGCCTTTTTATTATATCGTCACGGCTTCGCTCCTGACCCTCACGGATAGAAAGCATATTCTCACGGTAATCCTCGGGACTGCCCAAGCTGTAGATGCAGCTTACGCTGGCTACGATAATTACATCTCTGCGCTCCGCAAGAGCCGCTGTTGCCGAGTGTCGCAGGCGGTCTATCTCATCGTTTATAGCACTGTCCTTTTCGATATAGGCATCGGTTGACGGAATATACGCCTCAGGCTGATAGTAGTCGTAGTAGCTTACAAAATATTCGACAGCATTATCCGGAAAAAACTCCTTGAACTCACTGCACAGCTGTGCCGCAAGCGTCTTGTTATGCGCAAGGATAAGCGTGGGGCGGTTGACCTTTTCGATAATATTTGCCATAGTAAAGGTTTTTCCCGAACCGGTAACTCCAAGCAGAACCTGTTCCTTATCGCCGTCAAGCACACCGTTTGCAAGGCTGTCTATAGCCTGCGGCTGATCGCCCATCGGCTTATAATTTGATTTTAATACGAACTTGTCCATTTTAGCTCCTTAAAAATCGTTCCATATATCAGGAAGAATACCGTTCTCACGCATAGACAGACTGCCGTGCATACCGACTATAACGTGGTCGGCAAGATAAATTCCTGCCTTTTCAAGAAGGTTGAAAAGATTTCTCGTCATTATCTTATCCTCCGTAGACGGCATTTCACTGCCTCTCGGATGGTTATGCGTCATAACGACTATAGGACATCTTTTCTGCACTGCCTTTTCAAGCAATCTCATTATATCCGGCCGCACCTGTTCAAGCGCACCCGTGCTTATTATTTCCTGCGACATAAAACAATACTCGCTGTCAAGAAATATCATTCTCAGCTGTTCGGTATCTACAAAGCGGAAAAGCCCCATACAATAGTCCTTTACCGCTCCGGATGCGCCGAGCATCTCGCCCTTCTGAACGCTCTCCGACAGCATACGCTCTATGTTCGCACGAAGTACGATTATCATCTGAGCGGTAGACCTGCCTACACCCTCGACCTCGCACAACTCGTTTTCGCTTGCGGAGAACACACCGCTGAGCGTTCCGAATCTGTCAATAAGCCTGTGTGCTATCGGGTTTGTATCGCACTGCTTAAAAGAGCTGTACAGCATCATTTCAAGCAGTTCGTGCGACTGAAACCCCTCACTGCCGAACTCTTTAAGGCGGCTTATCATCCGCTCCCTATGTCCTGCGTGCATATTATCATTATGAGCGATAGCTACCGCCCCCTTCTGTCATCAATATCACCGCAAGGCTGTGTACCTAAATACACAGCCTTTGCTGAATAGTATTAAATTAGCATATCAGTCTTCAAATACAGCGCCTGTATTCGAGCTTGTAACCAGCTTTGCATAACGCTTGAGATAGCCGTCAAGCTGTCTTACGGGAGCATTTACGCCCTTAGCCTTACGCTGTGCGATCGTTTCATCGTCAACAAGAAGTTCAATGCTTCTTGCAGGTATATTGATATGTATCTTATCTCCGTTTTCAACGTAAGCTATAAGTCCGCCGTCAGCCGCCTCGGGAGAAACGTGACCTACCGCCGCACCTCTGCTGGCACCGCTGAAACGTCCGTCTGTGATAAGAGCAACGCTTCCGTCAAGACCCTTGCCGACAATAGCCGCCGTAGGAGCAAGCATCTCAGGCATACCGGGTCCACCCTTGGGGCCTTCATAGCGGATAACAACAACGTCACCGGGGATGATAACGTTATTGAGGATAGCGTCACAAGCAGCCTGTTCGCCGTCAAATACCTTTGCAGTACCTGTGAAGTCCATCATTTCGGGCTTGACAGCACCCTGCTTTACAACAGAGCCGTTTTCGGCAAGGTTACCGCTGAGTATTGCAAGACCGCCGTCTTTTCTGATAGGATTCTCGCAGGTGTGGATTATTGTACCGTCTGCATTCGGAGCCTTGGCGATTCTGTCAGCCTGTGTACCCGATACCGTAAGAACGCTTGTATCAACGTGACCGCCCTTTGCAAGCTCCTTGATAACCGACTGGATACCGCCTACATCGTTAAGGTCTGTTATGAATATATCGCTTGCAGGATTAAGCTTTGAAAGCTGAGGTGTTGTCTTGCTCTTGTTGTCAATATCGTCAAGAGAAATGTCTACTCCTGCCTCGTGTGCGATAGCAAGAAGATGAAGGACCGTGTTTGAGGAAGCACCGATTGCCATATCGGTAGCGAGTGCGTTCATCATATTCTTCTTTGTGATAATATCCTTAGCGCAGATGTTCTGCTTTACAAGTTCAACTATTCTTTCGCCCGTTTCCTTTGCAAGTCTGCGGCGAGCGGCATTTACAGCAGGCTCTGTACCCGACTTCGGCATCGAAAGGCCGATTGCTTCTGTAAGGCAGTTCATTGAGTTCGCCGTGTACATACCCGAACATGAGCCGCAGGTAGGACAAGCGTTATTCTCGTAATCAAGAAGAACATCATCTCCTATAGTGCCGTTGGAATACTGACCGATAGCTTCGTATATCTCGTTATATCCTACTCTCTTGCCCTGTACTCTGCCGGGGTTCATAGGACCGCCGCTTACAAAAATCGAAGGAAGGTTCATTCTTGCCGCAGCCATTATCATACCGGGAACTATCTTGTCGCAGTTCGGGATAAATACGATACCATCAAGAGGATGTGCCGTCAGCATTACCTCGATGCTGTCGCAGATAAGCTCACGGGATGCAAGAGAATATCTCATGCCTCTGTGGTTCATTGCAAGACCGTCGCACACGCCGATGGTGAAAAATTCAAAAGGAACGCCGCCTGCGTTTCTGATACCGTCCTTTACCTGTCTTGATATTTCGTGCAGATGCGCATGACCGGGAACATAGTCACTTGCCGCACATACAACGGCAATAAACGGCTTGTGCATCTCGCTGTCTGTTACACCCAGTGCCTTCAGTAAGGCTTTGTGCGGTGTTCTGTCTACGCCGCTCTTGATAAGATCGCTTCTCATTTTTACTGTCCTTTCCTTTGTAAAAAGTGTTTTTATTTTCTGCCGAGCATGGCACTGCCGATCATACCTGCTTCATTTGCAAGTGTGCAGATTACTATCTCGGTATTCTTAGCATTGTTTTTTGAGTATATCTGCTTTGCTACCTGTGCTTTCAGCGGTATAAGCAGATTATCGCCCTCGTTGCATACTCCTCCTCCGATACAGAGAATATCGGGCTGGAATACGTTTATCACATTCGTAATGCCACAGGCAAGATACTTGATATATTTATCAACAACTTCCCTTCCCTCAGGGTCGCCCAGCTTAGCGGCATTGAACGCAGTTCTTGCTGAAATTTTCCCGTCACGGTCAACCATTTCGTGAAGCCGTCCGCTCGGATATTTCTCAATCATTTCCCTCGTCATACGGACAAGTCCCGTAGCCGAAGAATAAGCCTCAAAACAGCCGTTTCTTCCGCAGGTACACGGCGCACCGTCAACCTCGATAACAGTATGACCTATCTCGCCGCCTGCGTTGTTCGAGCCGCTGTATATCTCGCCGTTTATAATTATACCTGCGCCAACACCCGTTCCGAGCGTCAGCACTACAGCGTTTTTCGCACCCTTTGCCGCACCTGCGAGATACTCGCCGTATGCCGCAACATTAGCGTCATTTTCAAGGATGATGCGCTTGCCGAAATGTTCTGCAAGATCCTTTGCAAGCGGAACGTTCTCCCAGTGCAGATTATTTGAATACAGCACCGTGCCGTTTTCGTTATCCATAGTTCCCGGACAGCCGACGCCGATAGTCTTTATCCTGTCAATGTCCTCGCCCGAAAGCTGTACAGCCTGTTCAACAGCGTCGATGATTACCGCAAGAACGCTTTTATAACCGTCTGCCGCATTTGTCTTGAGCGATATTTTCGAAACGAGCTGTGCGTTCTCGTCAACCACTCCTGCCTTGATATTCGTACCGCCAATGTCAACGCCGATATAATACTTCATATATCCCCTTTAACCTTTCAAAACACAAGTCTTAAACTATATCAGAAAGAATTACCTCAAGATTACCCGTAAGAGTAAATCTGCCGTAGCCTGCAGGAACAAAGAAGCTGTCGCCCTTCTTTGCGTCAAGTTCACCGATCTTACCGTTGCCGTCAAGCACCAGAACCGACATAAACGACTTTTCGTCTGCGTCAAGCGTTACTGTTCCTGAAACCTTGATTTTATGAACATCGAAATATTCACAGGTGCGGAGCAATGTTTCCTCGCCGCCGTCTATCTTTACAGGCTTGCCCTGAGGCTTTGTATCATATTTCGGAGGGCAAAGCTCGGTAACGTCTATAGCCTTTTCAATATGAAGCTCTCTGGGCTTTCCGTCCTTGCCCACTCTGCCGTAGTCATATACTCTGTATGTCGTATTGCTGTTCTGCTGAATCTCGGCAATAAGTATGCCCTTGCCGATTGCGTGGAGCGTACCCGACTCGATGAAGAATACATCTCCCTTATGAACGGGAACATTGTTTGTGACCTCAAGTAAGGTGTTGTTCTTTATTCTGTCAGCAAACTCTTCTCTTGAAATTTCTTTATCAAAGCCGTAGATCAGCTGTGAGCCTTCCTCACAGTCAACGATATACCACATTTCCGTCTTGCCGTACTCGCCCTCGACACGCATAGCATAATCATTGTCGGGGTGTACCTGTACAGACAGGTTATCCTTTGCGTCAATAAGCTTTATAAGTATGGGGAAATACTCGAATCTGCCGCAGGCTGTACCGAGTGCATTCTTGTTTTCCGCTACATACTCGGAAAGCGTCTTGCCTTTGTCCTTGCCGTTTGCAATAACGCTCTGACCGTCCTTATGGCAGGACAGCTCCCAGCTCTCAGCTATCTTATCTGCGTCTGATACCTTGCCGTATTCCTCTCTTAATCTGTTACCGCCCCAGATATAATCCTTGCAGGGCGCACTGAGTTTTAATATTTCCATATTATGTTCCTTTCTATTTATCGGAATATTACCGTTTTATATCGTATCTTCATAAACCGCAGTTCACAACTCTGCTTATAGTCAATTATAGCACATTCAGCTTTAAATGTCTATCACTATTCTTGACTTTTTTGCGAAATATGTTATATTTATCTTATACAGCGGTCATACCGCACAAAATGACGAAAGGAACTGATAATATGAACGAAAATGTAAAAGCCGCACTCAAAAAAAGAGCGGAAAAGGTAATATCCGCCCTCGAAAAGAACAATATGAAGGGCTATCTTGTCGATACTCCCGACGAGGCTAAGCAGATAATAAAGGAGCTTATAAAGGACGACAAGCTGATAGTTTCCGGCGGAACAATGACGCTCAAGGAAACAGGCATTCAGGATTTCCTGAATGAAAACTACAGCGGTATCTACATTGACCGTGAAAAGCTCTCTCCCGATGAGGTAAACGACCTTTACAGAAAGGCTTTTTCTGCCGACACCTACTTTGCAAGCACTAATGCGATAACCGAATACGGCGAATTATACAACGTTGACGGCACCGGCAACCGTGTAGCCGCTATGATATTCGGACCGAAGCAGGTAATCATTGTTGCCGGCTTAAACAAGATTGTAACAGACCTCCACTCAGCCGTTGACCGTCTTGAAACGATTGCATCTCCCGCAAACTGCGTAAGGCTCGGCAGAAACACCCCCTGTGCAAAGACAGGCAGATGTGCGCACTGCTTAAGCCCCGACAGGATTTGCAACGATTATGTCATAATGGCTCATCAGCGTGACAAGGACAGAATAAAAGTAATCCTCATCTCCGACGAATACGGCTACTAAGCGGCAATGTGCCGCTTCAAATTCCGACCTTTTTATAGGTTGCAAATATATGCAGGATAGTGAAACGGTCGGGATTGAACGATAGTGATAATTTTAAATAATTTGATAAGGCGGGTCGCCGCTGACTGTTCCGACCTTGCGGCAATGTGCCGCCTCAAATTCCGACCTTGCGGCAATGTGCCGCCTCGAATTCCGACCTTGCGGCAATGTGCCGCTTCAAATTCCGACCATTTTATAGGTTGCAGATATATGCAGGATAGCAAAACGGTCGGGATTGAACGATGGTAAAGATTTTATTTTTACTGATAGCAATGTGCCGCTTCAAAAATCGAATACGCAAAATTGCAAAAACGACGTACATTTTCAGTACGCCGTTTTCGCATTTATTGAATAAGGAACACGCATAATCAATATGTGCCACGCACATTCGATACACCGCAGAAATACATCCGCCGTAAATTTCGATTGGATTAAAGGAAAGGCTTTCTTACTCCGCAGCCTACGCAGAAATCTCCTCTTGAATTATTAACCTTACCGCATTTTGCGCAAACCCAGGTGCCTGAAGAATTCTGGGCATTTGCCGTACCTGCTGTACTTGCGGGATTAGCCGCATTGTTATTGTAATAAGTGTTAGGCACGTTAACCGTCTGTTTAGCAGGAAGACCTGCCATTTTTCTAAGGCATTCGTTATTGTCATCCGTAAGAACTATCAGATCGCCGAATCCTTCAAGTATAAGCGAACCGATAAGAACAGGGACAATTATTATAATACCTATCTCGAATCCTGCACCTATCATAACGCTCTTTAAAGTTTCGTTGTAACTGCTGATATTCCCTGCTATGCTCCAGCAAGCTATAGCGGAAGCTAATGCTACTATAAAACCGAACACTCTGATAAGAAGTGCGATTGTTTTCAGTTTAGAACCTGATTTCTTATACATATTTACCTCCTTGCAGTTGAATCTTACGGCGCTTTACCAACAACCGCAAAATCCGTCAGATCGCCTGCGGTTACTTTCAGTTGCACACGGTATCTCCGATTTTTATAAAAAGCTTTATTTATGTGCTTATATTTTATGTTACAACTAATTTCACCTGAACGAAAACTGTAATTTTTTCCTATGCTCCTTATTCAATAATAAGCCGATTTAAAGGCTGAATAAAGATTAACATTCCGAAAAGAGATAGTCAAGCAATTATTCAAAAACTGCACTTTTCCGACAGAATTTGCACACGTTCCCGTTCCATGTAAACAACTCTGGATAACCGTTACGGATTTTTTCGATGACGATATGTTCAGAAATCTTGAACAGGAAATATACTGATAACAAAAGCAAGCCGTTGACGCACACCACAGTGCCAACGGCTTGCTTTATAATTATCCTGTTTACTGTTTTGACGAATCGCCGTTTGAATTAAGAACGGCTTGCGGTATCAGATCATCTTCCTCAAAAACTATGCTGTCGGCAGACAGACCTCCGCCGAGTTGATTAAGTTCAACAGGTGTAAATCCACGATTTACCGGTGTTCTTGTAAAGTTATTCAAACGTGATATAATGCCTATCAACTCACTTAGATTTTTCTCCTCCGGCAAAAGTTTGCGATAATCAAGATAGCTGAGTACTTCTTCAAGAGGATTTTCACCGTTTTTTATTTCCAGAATACAATCGCCGACAGTATCCCATGCATCTGACTCGCCTAATTTCATATTATTCACAAAGAAATCATACAGTGCCGTTGTATACTCATTTTCTTCTATAAAAGAATCATCAACATATCTGAGCAGCTTATTTTTCTTCGGAACAAATAGTGGCTTGCCTTTCTGAGAAGCGAGCATCATTTTATAAAACATTTCGTCAATAAGCACCAACGATTCGTTTACGATTGTTCTTTCCATCGGCTTACTCTTTTTTCTGTTCTTGTCCGTCTCTTCACTGCCGAGTATAAAATAGAAATGTTCCTCGTGCCTTGCTATCTCAGAAAAAGCAATAAAACCTTCTTCCGTCAGCTTTAATTCATCATTTTGTTTTTTGATTATCTTATATGCGTCTTTCAAAGGTAACATCTCATAAAAATTTGAAAACGCATCAAAATAATCATATAACAGCATTACTGTTTGTGCATCAAGGTTAAGCTTCTCGTGCATCGCTTTAATTGAATTTGCTGTATACATCTTCGGTAATTTTATCATAGTAATCTCCTTAATCAGCGTTTTTCTGATTATACCACTTTTTGTCGGTAAGTGCAAGTTATGTGCGCAATCAAAACGGGCTTTGAAGCAACACATACTCCAAAGCCCGTCCGTTATTGTTATATTCAATTGTCGAATCGGTTATCGGCTTACTGCCTTGCTTTATGCGTTCTTCGCATATTCTGCAGCCATCATCGTGGTATCATCCTACCAACTTCCTGTCTGCCGTTAAACTTAACCGACTTTTTCATTATTTCGTAGTTCACACTACCTGTACGTTGTCAGTACATTGGACTATACCTCACTGTCTTTCTTCGTTAAGCACCTTTCTTTGATGCTTTATTATGCAGTCAGCGTATATTACCATTTGAAACACATCCTTAAGAGCTCAAATCAGCTTCTTTCAGCTTTATCAGCTGCTCTTTTTATCCTCTGTGTCGACTTCTGCCGATGCAGGATATTAAGCTGTTATCAGTAGAACTGCCTCTTTGAATGTCTTGAACTGTACATCTCAATCACCTTACCTGTATTTACCTTGAAAGCTGTATATAACATAAACGCTTTTGCGGAAATCTGCGATTTTTCAAATCGCTATAAGGTTTCTTGTTTTCTTTGTCCGGTAGCCGTTTTACTCGCAATTAAAGGTCAAAACCCTTTTATTATGTGTGTCGATGAGTACCGTATGAGTATTGTCATCGTACTATTCACTTCTTACTTTATGTTGCGAGCCTCAACAGACTGCTGTGACTCACTTTTTTCCTGACCCATTGGACTCGCCTCCTATCCGACTTTATTTATATACGGTTTCCGAATCGTATATATGTTGAATAAAACCCTCTTTATCGTGTTAAATAGTCAGCATGAAGATGTTTTATTCTGTCTGGGGAACTTTCCTTTTCCTTGTCTATATGATAACACATAAAACGGCATAAGTCAACACTTTTCTGAATGAAAACTGTACAAATTGCACATCGTTGTTTTGTATATTAGTCACATAGTTACACAGTTTACACAATATCTGTGTGTTTAATCTATGCTTATATCTTAAAAATGCGTCGATTTGCTATTTTAAGGGAATTTGACCTGTGCAGGAATAGTATTGTGAGAAAATCATAAAATACCTCTTGACAACACCTTTGGTTTCGTGTAAAATTATATACAGAACAGAGGTCTTGAAACGGTCCTCGGAAAAGGAAGGAACAAACAATGTCAGAAATCGAAAACATCACAGACAACGACTTAGACACTGCCGAGTATATAGACCTCGAGGACGAAAACGGCGATACCGTTACATTTGAGCTTATCGGACGCATCGAGGTTGACGGTTGCTCATACTGCGCCGTTATTCCCGAAGAAGAAGACGAGAACGCCGACAGCGACGTTTACGTTATCCTGAAGGAAGTAAACAAGAACGATGAGGTCTACCTGTCAACAATAGATGACGATAAGGAATACGACCGTGTAGCCAAGGAATTCTTCAACGTGTTTGAGGAGCTTGACGAAGAGGAAGAATAAAAGTTAATACACTGCCTTGTTCGCTTCAGTATGATTTCATATGATCCGACACTCTTTAATAGGGATTTCTCTCCGTTTGCGGATTGCAGACCTCCCGCCATGCGGAAGAAGGGAGCGTGAAACAATCGGGGGAAAGTTACCCACCGTACTTTATGTGCGGGTTTCATCGTCATACCACGGCAAGGTGGTCTTAAAAATTACAGCCGTACTGCTTAAAAACAGTACGGCTTTAACTTGTAGAAAAAGTATGTTTTTTCAAAAAAAGTGCTTGATCTCAATCCCTATCCCCAAACCCCTTTCCCCGGGAAAGGGGCTATATTACTGGGGCTACCGCCCCTAGACCCTGTCG
>ENA-USUG01001631-USUG01001631.1-human-gut-metagenome-genome-assembly--contig:-NODE-1631-length-37224-cov-7.956336_pt1 | contig 37224 bp, 24 predicted proteins | sample MGYA00250059_ERZ773394 | MGnify/ENA primary metagenome ERZ773394 (study PRJEB29103, sample SAMN06111957) | human gut metagenome | biome: human gut; feature: ankylosing spondylitis patient; material... | reverse complement strand
GACTTTTATCTTCAACTACCCGGGTTATTTCTTCTTTCCTTGTTATTGTTATCTTGCTTTCTTCTTATTCTTCCAAGACCGCTTTTTTTGCTTTGACTCTTTATCTTGTTTCTGTCTTTATAAATAATGATAATTATGATTCCCTTTTCTATTCTTCCTTTTTTCCCATATTGCTCCGGAATAATCGGAAAGGTTAACTATAAGTTTGTTCTAATCACTACATCAATGTTTAATAATTCTGAATTAGAATATAATATTGAGATTAATCATAATAGAATATGATCAATCTATTAATTTAGTGTATATATTTGCAATGTATTGTTGAAGTATTCATACTTATAGCAAAGAACATTTGCTTTGAATTTATAATAGTTGATTAAATTAAAAAATAATTGCTGTTTTGCAAAACTAATATAATGGTAAATTTGTTGTATTAGTGTATTATGATAAACAACGAAAAATGAAAGCAAATCAGAGAATATTATTGTTGTTATTTTTATTTATACTGAGCTTTTTCGGTATAAAGGAAATTATCGCAGATAATTCTTTGGCTTCTTCCGATCCAATATTACTCCAAAGCTCATCTTATGAACTATCCGGATGTGACAGTTTCTATGATTATACAAAAAGTTCGGGGGAATTGGAGAATAATTCATTCCATTACTATACTGACTGCACGACTACCGATATAGTTGAGCAGGGGCTTTCACAGAATTCTTTCATAAGCCAATATCGTTTGCGTAAGGGTATTGACCTTTCCTGTTTTTTTAGAAGTGTGATGCAGCAATTATCTTTTAGAGATGATATCTTAATGCTAGATAAAAGTAAAACGTTTTATTCATGGGTTAACCATAAAGTATTGCCTTCGTGCGAATACTACATTTTCACGCTTCGGCGAATAATCATTTAAAATAGTTTTTTATTTGTATGTCTTTTAGTGTGCGGTAAATGAAATATTTAACCGTGTACTTACTTATTATTTTTTACGACTATAAAATAAATAAAAAACTATTATGGAAACGACAGTTCAAAATAAATCAAAATCATTTACCGGTATTAAATCAGCTGGTCTTGTGATCTTAGCATGCCTTGTTATTGCTATATTAATATTCCATTTCGTATTTGGAAATCCTTCTAATTTTATGAATAATGATCCGAACAATCATCCTCTTCCCGGTAATTTATTGGGGACGATTTATAAAGGAGGAATTATTGTTCCGATTATTCAAACTCTGCTTCTTACGGTAATTGCATTGAGTGTTGAACGTTTCTTTGCTATCAAGAGTGCACATGGAAAAGGGAATCTTGTAAAATTCGTGAGAAGTGTTAAAGAAACGTTGGCGAAAGGTGATATTAAAGCCGCCCAAGAGTTATGTAATAAGCAAAAAGGTTCTGTTGCTAACGTAGTCCTGTCTGCATTAAAGAAATATGATGAGATGGATAAAGATGACACACTTGCTAAAGATCAGAAACTTGTTGCCATTCAAAAAGAAATAGAGGAAGCTACGGCTTTGGAACTTCCGATGCTTGAACAGAATCTTCCTATTATTGCTACTATAACCACATTGGGTACATTGATGGGATTACTTGGTACTGTTATTGGTATGATTCGCTCGTTTGCAGCTTTGGCTAATGCCGGAGCAACGGATTCAATCGCATTGTCGCAAGGTATCTCCGAAGCTTTAATCAATACCGCATTCGGTATTCTTACCGGTGCATTGGCTGTTATTTCTTACAACTATTTTACCAGTAAGATTGATAAAATAACTTATAGCATTGATGAAGTCGGATTCTCGATCGTACAAACATTTGCGGCTACTCATAAGTAACATTCACTTTTAAAACTGCAATGTTATGGCACGACTCATTGTGAAAAGAAAGAGTACCCGTATTGATATGACGGCGATGAGTGATGTGACTGTACTATTATTGACATTCTTTATGCTGACCTCGACGTTCGTGCAAAAAGAACCGGTACAAGTTACTACTCCGGGATCTGTATCAGAAATAAAGATTCCCGAAACAAACATTCTCCAGATACTTGTCGATCCGGAAGGAAAGGTATTTCTTCGCTTGGATAAACAGGGAGATATGGTTAGTTCGCTTGAAAGTATGGGAAAAGATTATGGAATAACATTTACTCCGCAAGAGCTGAATAAATTTAAGCTTTTGCAGACATTTGGAGTTCCAATATCCAAGATGAAAGGTTTCCTTGCCCTGTCTACTACTGAACAAGATAAGGTTCTAAAAGATATGGGTATCCCTTGTGATAGTACGGATAATCAGTTTAAAGCATGGGTGAGATCAGCTCGTGCGTCCAATGCTGATTTGAGAATAGCGATAAAAGCCGATCAGAACACACCCTATTCAGTTATTAAGAACGTGATGAACTCTCTTCAAGATTTAAGAGAGAATCGTTATAACCTGATAACTTCTTTGAAGGCTGTACCGGCAAATCAAAAGTAAAATATCATGGCTGAAGTACAAAATAATAATGGCGATAAAAAGAAAGGTCGTCAGAAGAAGATGAATGTGTTCGTGGATTTCACTCCGATGGTGGATATGAATATGTTATTGATTACTTTCTTTATGCTATGTACATCCTTGAGTAAACCTCAGACAATGGAAATCAGCATGCCAAGTAATGACAAAGTTTCTGAAGAGCAGCAAAGTAAAGTAAAAGCGTCTAAGGCTATGACTTTTATTTTGGGAGCTGACGATAAAGTATATTACTATTTGGGTGAACCCGATTATAAAGATTATACTTCTTTGAAAGAAACGGATTATACTCCCGATGGCATGAGGGCTTTGCTTTTAGTTAGGAATAGGGATGTAGTAGCCAAAATGAATGATTTGAAAAAGCAAAAAGCTGAATTGAAAATATCCGAAGAAGAATATACTAGAAAAGCATCGGAGATAAAGAATGACAAAAATTCTCCTGTTGTGATTATCAAAGCGATGGATGGGGCTAAGTATAAGAATCTGGTTGATGCGCTGGACGAGATGCAAATCTGTAATATTGGTAAATACGTGATTGTTAATGTTACTGATGGTGATGAATTCCTTTTAAAGAATTATGAGACCTCAGGAGAACTTTCACGTAATATAGCCGGACAAGTTTAACAGCTTAAATTAAAAGAATATGGCTAAGATAGATTTAACCTCTCCGGAATGGTGTGAACTGGTTTTTACGGATAGGAATAAAGAATATGGTGCGTATAGGATGCGTGAAGAATCTCCGAGACGTCATAATTGGGCTGTTTTGATTGTTCTGTTAGTGGCTCTTATCGGGTTCAGTATTCCTAAGTTAGTGGAGTTTGCTACCCCGGAGAAGAAAGAAGTAATGACTGAAGTTACTGTTTTATCGAAACTCGACGAAGCAGAAGTCAAAGATCAGGAAGTAAGACCTGTCGAGCCTTTAGCTCCGCCTCCTCCTGCTTTGAAGAGTTCCATTAAGTTTACGGCTCCTGTGATAAAGAAAGACGAAGAAGTCCGTGATGAAGATGAAATAAAAAGTCAGGAAGAAATAACGAATACTAAAGTGGCTATTTCCATTGCAGATGTTAAAGGTAACGATGAACTCAATGGTAAAGATATTGCAGACCTGAAAGAAGTAATCACTCAGGCTCCTGTGGAAGAGGAGAAACCTTATGTGGCGGTAGAGCAAATGCCTCAATTCCCGGGAGGAGATACAGAGTTATTGTCTTTTATTGCTAAGAATTTGCATTATCCGACAATTGCTCAAGAGAATGGTGTGCAGGGAAAAGTTTATATACGCTTTGTCGTATCCAAATCAGGAACAGTACAGGGTGTGACTGTATTGAAATCTCTTGATCCATATTGTGACAAAGAAGCCATCCGAGTGATAAAAATGCTTCCTAAATGGATACCGGGCAGACAGAATGGTATCAATGTACCGGTATATTATACAGTACCTATTACTTTTAAATTACAATAAAATTGATGAAGATGAAACGATTTGCCATATTTCCTTTTCTTATTCTCCTCCTTTTGGTCGGATGTAAGAATAAAAGTAGAGACGCATTAACGGATACGATGACTTCCGGGGTGATTAAGATTGCGGTCGATGAGAATTTTGAACCGATTATTCAGGAGGAAATAGAAGTTTTCGAGGCATTGACTCCAATGGCAGGAATCGTTCCGATTTATTGTAGTGAAGTGGATGCAGTGAACTATCTCCTGAAGGACAGCGTGCGGTTGGCAATCACCACTCGCGAGTTGTCTTCTCAGGAAATGGAGTCGTTCCATAGTCGTAAGTTCTTTCCAAGAAGTATCAAGCTTGCTATAGACGGAATTGCCTTGATTGTAAACAATCAGAATCCTGACTCTTTGATAAGTGTGTCTCAATTGGAAAAGATTCTAACCGGTGAGATTACCGATTGGAAAGAGCTTTACCCTGCATCCCGTTTAGGTAAACTTCAATTAGTGTTTGATAATCCGAATTCCAGTACTGTTCGTTTTGCTATGGATTCTATATGTAAGGGGAAACCCCTGTATGAAGAATTGAAAGCACAAAAGACGAACTCGGAAGTGATTAATTATGTAGCGAGAACACCCGGAGCTATCGGAGTGATAGGTGTGAATTGGTTGGGAAATCCGAGAGATACGACCAATCTTTCTTTTAATGACAGGATTAGAGTGATGGCTGTCAGTAGAGCAAAGATTGCCATCCCTGAAAATAGTTTCAAACCGTATCAGGCATATCTGGCAACCGGAAGTTATCCGCTTTCCCGTAATGTATATATTTTGTTGAATGATCCGCGTGGAGCGTTACCTTCGGGTCTTACAGCATTTCTTACCGGAGCGAGAGGGCAAAGGATAATATTGAAATCAGGATTGGTCCCGGCTACGGAACCTGTCCGTATTGTAAATGTAAAAGACGAATAATCATATAATTAAAGAACGACTATGAGACGAATAATTTTAATAATAATGTTACTGCTCTTGGCTGGTTTGCTATTTCGGGTATCTGCACAAACTATTGATAGCGAAGGGGTGGCTTATTATAAAGCGGGGTTTCCAAATGCGGCTAAAACTCTTCTGTTGAGTGAGGTCGGGACTTCACCGTCTGATGCGAGAGGGTATTATTATCTTGGGAATATATATTTTAGTGAGAATAAAGCAGATTCTGCTTCTTATTACTATAAAAAAGGGTTGGCATTAGATGCGGAGAATCCATATTGCCGGATTGGTTTGGCACAACTGCTGTTAAAGGATGATCCGAAACAAGGTGCAGAACAGATCGATGCAATGTTGAAAGGCAAGAATAAAAAGAATCCGGATATCATTATTGCAGCAGGTAGAGCTTTCTTGGATAATAATATGCCGGAAAAAGCCTTAGAGTACAAGGAGCTTGCAGAAAAAATAGCAGGGAAGTATGCACCATTGCATGTCTTTGCCGGTGATATTGCTTTCGTAAAAAGCAATATGGGTAATGCTTGCAGTGAGTATGAACAGGCTATCTACTTTGATCCCGATTGCAAGGAAGCTTATATAAAGTATGCGGAAGCCTATATGAATGTCAATCCCCGATTATCGGTGGAGATGTTATTTAAACTGAAAAGCCTGCATCCGGATTTTCTTCCGGTGGAAAAAGAGTTGGCAATTGTCTATTATTCTTTGGGAGAATATCGCGAAGCTATTGATGCTTACGAACAATTTATCCATTCAAATTGCGCTTCAGTCGATGATTTTACCAAATACAGTATGGTATTGTTTTTGGCAAAAGATTATGGGAAGTCATTAGACTTAGTAAATAAAGCGTTGGAACGTGATCCTGATAATGTTATTCTTAAACGTTTGGCAATGTATGATAATTATGAATTGAAAGAGTATAGTAAAGGCTTACAAGCGGCACAAACGTTCTTTGATCAGTCGGCCGATTCCGAATGTGTATATCTGGATCATCTTTATTACGGACGTTTGTTGAGTGCCAACAAACAATCGGATAAAGCATTGGAACATTATTACAAGGCGTTGGATATGGAGTCGGATAAGCCGGAAATCTGGAAAGAGTTATCAGAAGTACATGAAAAGATGAGTAATTATAATGAGGCGATTCATGCTTTTAATACTTATTTGAAGGCTATCGGGAAGGATGCCGAAGTAGCGGACTTATTTTTCTTAGGCAGGCTTTATTATTATGAAGGAAGTGCATTAACAGATTCATTGCCTGAGAACTTAGCAAAGAAGAAAACTGCTTTGGCTAGTGCGGACAGTATCTTTTCTATTGTGGAAGAGAAAGTGCCGGATAATTATTTGGGTTATTTTTGGCGTGCCCGTGCTAATTCTTTGTTAGACCCGGAAACAACGGTCGGACTGGCAAAACCTTATTATGAAAGTGCATTGGCAATTCTTGAAGACAAACCGGATGCAGGGAAATCACTTCTTGTAGAATGTAATAGCTATTTGGGCTATTATTATTTTGTGAAGAATGAGTTTACCGAGTCTAAAGTTTATTGGAATAAAATATTGGAAATTGATCCGTCTAACGATACGGCTCGTAAAGCGTTGGAAGGTATTCAATAAATTGTTTTTTTTACTTACATAAATTTAGTTGTTATCAGGAAAGAGGGAGAAGTGATTCTGCCTCTTTTCGTTTTTCTGGGGGATAGATTAGCTTTTCTAAAAGTCATCTGCTTAAATATCCATTATTTGTACATAATAAATACGGGAAACGGTAAACTTATTATGAAAAAAAATGTTTTCTTTGTAAGCAGTTTGTGTTTTAGAAGACAATGATGAAGAAAATATTGCGATGGACAGGCATTATCATACTTACTCCTGTTCTTCTGTTTGTAGTTTTGTTTATTCTTTTATATATACCTCCTATCCAGAATTTCCTGAGAGAGAAGGCTACTACTATTGCATCCGAGGCAACAGGCTGGGAGATCGGTATTGAGCGTATCAGTCTTTCTTTTCCACTTAATCTGGTGGTAAAAGGCGTTGAAGTGGTTGATAAACAAGATACACTCTTAACGGCAGGAGAACTAATGGTCAAAGTACAGCTTTGGCCTTTGATAAAGAAGCAGGTTGAGGTTAACGGGATCGGACTTCAAAATGTGAAAGTAAATTCGGCCGGATTGATTGACGGCATGAGGATAGAAGGTTCTTTAGGGGATTTCTTTTTAGAATCGCATGGAGTTGATTTGGATAAAGAAACGGTGACAGTGAATAAGGTAAAGCTTAGTGATACGGATCTGAGACTTTGTTTGAATGATACGACTGAAAGTAAACCGGACACGACTTCTACTCCTTTGAAATGGAAAATACTTTTGCATCAGTTATCGCTGGACAATATAGCTTTTGCCTTACAAATGCCTGCTGATAGCCTGAATCTGTATGCACGCATCAATAGTGCAATGTTGCAGAAAGGAGAAGTAGACTTGGGCACGGAACTTTATCAACTGGCTTTGTTGAAGCTTTCAGATAGTGAGGTGCATTATGACTCCGGGAATGGAATTGCTTCTGCCGGTTTTGATCCTTCGCATATTATTGCCCGTAATATTAATATCAGACTGGATTCATTAAAATATCACGGGCAGAACATCATGGCACAGATACGCCAATTTACGTTGGATGAACGTTCCGGGCTATCTGTAACGTCCTTGAAAGGTAATATTAAGTCTGACAGTACCTCTATTCGTATTCCTGATTTGCGTTTGGAAACCCCTTATTCCTTCGTAGACTTGTCGGTTTTAGCCGATTGGGCTACTGTTTATAAACCGGAAACAGGTGTGCTTTCCGTACAGTTAAATGCCGATTTCGGGAAAGAAGATGTCTTGCTGTTTACAGGGCATTTATCCGATGATTTTAAAAAAGAATATCCTTTTCGCCCCCTTGTGTTAAGAGCGGATATAAAAGGTAATATGCAGGAACTCAAATTGAATGAACTTCGTGCGGAGCTACCCGGTGCTTTTAGACTGGCAGTGGAAGGCAATGCTACTTCGGTTCTGGATAGCATAAACCGTAAAGCTTTTATTGATTTGGATGCGTCGACCGGTAATCTTGACTTTGTACTTTCCTTATTGGATGCCGAGTCAAGAGATAATTTTGCCATTCCCCATGATATGTCTTTAACCGGTGAAGCTAAAATGAACGGAGAAGCATATCATGCTAACCTTGCTTTTGCTGAAGGAGTCGGAAAGATTCTCTTAAATGCTTCATATGATGGAAAGAACCAAGCGTATAGTGCGGCATTGGATATTGACAGTTTGCAATTAACAGATTTCATGCCGAAAGATTCTCTTTATATGCTTACGGCATCCGTTGCGGTCAAAGGAGAAGGACTTGATTTCTATTCACCGAAAACCCGTGTGAATGCGGAATTGAAAGTAGATGCTTTTAGTTACGCTATCTATGATCTGTCAGGTATTCAGCTGACGGCATCTTTAGAGAAGAATCAGGCAACCGTTTTATTGGACAGTCATAATCCTTTGGTTGATTTGCAAGCGAGACTGAATGCTTTGCTGCATAAGAATCAGATCAGTGCAGATTTGGATATGAATGTCGCTAATATTAACTTTTATCGGATGCACATGACGCCGACACCTTTTGATGTCGCCCTTAATTTTCGGGTAAAGGCATCTACAGACATGAAGATAACTCATTCACTGGATGGTGCTATTACCGATATGCGCATGAAAACAGAGAAGCAGAACTTTAAACCTAAAAACATCTATTTTGAAGCATCAACGGGAAAAGATTCCACTTTGGCAAGCGTGAGTGCAGGAGATTTAAAGGTTTCTTTGGAGGGAGTAGGAGATATAGAACGGATTATGAAAGAATCAAACCGTTTTATGGAAGTGCTGACCGAACAGCTTGCAGAGAAACGAATCTACCAGAATGAATTGCGTAAGTATCTGCCGGGTACGTGTATCCGCATCACTGCCGGAACGGACAATCCGTTAAGTAATTATCTGGCGGCAGCTTCCGGTATTGGCTTTCATCAGTTCTTGATGGATATGGATACTTCTCCGGAGGAAGGGCTTAATGGTAATTCCTATATTTATGCTTTACATACGGATAGTTTGCAGTTGGATACGATACGGTTGGACATTCATCAGGATACTACCGGAGTGAAGTTTGCTGCCGGAGTAGTCAATGGACCGGACAATAAACAAATAGTCTTTAAAGCATCAGCCGACGGTGAGATTCATAAACGGGGTGCTGAGTTGTTATTGAAATACTTTAATGATAAAGGTGAGAATGGCGTGTTGTTGGGTATTCGTGCAGTACTACACAAGAATGGAATGTCTTTCCATCTTTTCCCGGAGCATCCGACGATTGTATTCCGGCCTTTTAATGTGAATAAAAAGAATTATGTTTATATAGGAAAAGATAATCGGGTACGTGCTGACGTTTCCGTCTTGGATTCGGCAGGGACAGGATTAAAACTCTATTCCTTGCCTGATACTACGGTGTTGCAGGATATAGCGGTGGAGTTGCGTAGGATAGAGCTGGCGGATATATGCGAAGTGATGCCTTATATGCCGAAGATCAGCGGATTGTTTAATGCAGAAGCTCATTATGTTCAGACAGAGCAGAATCTTCAGTTGGCTGCCGATGTGCAAGTGCAGAAACTGGTATATGAGAAGAATGCAATTGGTAATGTCGAACTTAGTGCGGTTTATTTGCCGGGTGAAGAAGGTGATCATCACCTGGATGCCCATCTAACCCACAATAATGTAGAGGTTTTATCGGCAGGTGGTGTCTATCATACCGCAGGCAATGGCTCTATTGATGCGGATGTTACTTTGCAGGATCTTCCGTTGGATTTGGCGAATGGCTTTATTCCGGATAGGATGGTGAGGCTGATGGGGAACTTGGATGGTAATCTGAGTGTCAAAGGTGAGTTGTCAAAGCCTGTCTTGAACGGTGAAGTTGTATTAGACTCGGTAGCGGGCGATGTTCCTCAGTATGGTTTACGTTTCCGTATGGATAATAAACCGATTCGTTTGGAAAACAGTAAATTGGTATTTGATAAATATAATCTTTATACCCGTGGAGATAATCCGTTTGTTATTGACGGCAATGTCGATATGTCGGATTTTGCAGCGATGACTGCCAATCTGAGGTTGCGTGCACGCAACTATGAGTTGATAAATGCTAAGAAAACGAAAGAGTCTTTGGTATATGGGAAAGTTTTCGTAGACTTTTTTGCTACGGCAAAAGGACCTTTGGATGCTTTGCAGATGCGGGGTAATATAAATCTGCTTGGAACGACTAATGTAACCTATGTTTTAAAGGATTCTCCGTTGACTGCGGCTCAAGACCGCTTGGGCGAGTTGGTGACTTTTGTTGATTTCAGCGATACTACACAGGTGGTACAGGAACAAATGCCTGCGGTTTCTTTAGGAGGCATGGATATGTTGATGGTAGTCCATATAGATCAGGCGGCAAGGGTAAATGCTGATTTGAGCGAAGATGGCTCCGACTATATCCGTTTGGAAGGAGGCGGTGATCTGTCGCTTCAATATTCGGAATATAATGGCATACAGCTGACCGGACGTTATACGCTGACAAGCGGTAAGATGAAGTATTCAATTATGGGATTGAAGAAGTTGGATTATACGATTCAGAATGGAAGTTATGTCGATTTTAGCGGTAACCCGATGAACCCGTTGTTGAATATTGTTGCTGTGTATAAAGTCCGTACTTCCGTTATGCAAGACGATCAGAAACGGATGGTCAACTTTGAAGCGAGCATCACCATACAGAATACGTTGGAGAATCTGGCTGTCAGCTTCAACCTGAGTGCACCGGAGGATGCTACCATACAGAATGAACTGTCTGCCATGTCGGATGAAGAGCGTAGTAAGCAAGCAGTAGCGATGATGATAACCGGCACTTATCTGGGTAGTGGCGGTACCGGTGGTTTCAATATGGGCAGTAGCCTGAATAGTGTCTTGAATAGTGCAATTCAGGGTATAACCAATAATATTAAGGCTGTGGATATTAGTTTGGGAGTCGATATGTCCGATGGTTCGGATGGCAATGCCCATACGGATTATTCCTATCAGATATCCAAACGTTTCTGGAATGACCGGTTCAATGTTATTATCGGCGGAACCATCTCTTCCGGTGATAATGTGCAACAGGGGGAACAGACCTTTATTGATAATATATCGATAGAATATCGTTTGGACGGCAGTGGAACGCGTTACATCAAGTTGTTCCATGATAAGAATTATGATAGCATATTGGATGGTGAGATCACCGAAACGGGTGTTGGTGTTGTGTTGCGTAAGAAGATGTCCCGAATGGGAGAACTGTTTATTTTCCGCAAGAGTAAAAAGGCTTCGAATGCCGGAAATAAAAAGAGCAAATAAAGATGAAGAAGATAGATACACATAGTAAGGCGACTGTAATTATTCTTTTGATACTTCCTCTTCTTTTGTCAGGATGTTCGATTACACGTAATCTTCCGAAAGATGAAGTTTTGTATAGAGGGATAAAAGAAACGATCGTAGAGAATGAAGATAAGACTCCTGCCGGTGATGCCGCACTTGCAGAAGTGGAAGCAGCATTGGCTTGCAAACCGAATAACTCTTTCTTTGGGAGTTCATCCATGAAGTGGCCTTTTCCTTTTGGTTTGTGGATCTATAATGATTTTGTAAACTCCAGGAAGAAAGTCGGCAAGTGGATATTTGATAAGCTTGCTGCCAAGCCGGTGTTTATTTCAACGGTAAATCCGGAGTTGCGTACGAAGATAGCCCAGAATGTATTGCATGATTACGGTTTCTTTAACGGGAAGGTTACTTCGGAAGTTGTACCGATGAAAGACAGCTGCAAAGCTAAGATCATTTATCGGGTGGATATGAAGAATCCCTATTTTCTGGATTCGATAGCTTATCTCGGCTTCTCTCCTCGTGGCGATAGTCTTATACAGGCAGAATGGCAACAGCGTTTGATACGAAAAGGAGATAATTTCAGCGTTATCCAATTGGATGCGGAACGTCAGCGATTGAGTAATCTGTTCAGGAATAACGGCTACTTCTACTATCGTCCTGATTTTATCACTTTCCGTGCCGATACGTTGATAGCTCCGGGAAAGGTGAGCCTGCAAATTATTCCGAAGCAGGGATTACCTCCTATGGTAAGGCGTCAATGGTATATGGGACGTACATCTTTTACCATAGCGGGATATAACAACACTAGCCGCCGTGCGCCAAAAGATTCTGTGATGTATAAAGATATGCTCGTTTATTATACCGGCAAGCGTCCTCCTGTGCGTCCTTCCGTTTTATACAAACGGTTGCGTTTCCATGAAGGTTCTCTCTACTCGCAGCAAGCGCAATCAAAGAGTCAGGAGAATCTGAACCGTCTGGGCGTGTTCCGTTATGCGGAGTTCCAGTATGCACAACGGGATACTCTTCCTTCGTGCAATCGCCTTGATTTGAAGATTAATGCAGCGATGGATTTGCCGCTTGACGGAGAATTGGAACTGAATGTCACATCTAAGAGTAATGATCAGATAGGACCGGGAGCTGTGTTCAGCGTATCGAAGAAGAATGTTTTCCGCGGAGGTGAAACCTTCTCTGTGCAATTAAAGGGTTCGTATGAATGGCAGACAAATTCATCTGTCAAAGGAAGCAAGTCCAAGATCAATTCGTATGAGTTGGGCGTTTCAACTTCATTGCATTTCCCGTGGGTAGTATTCCCGTGGCTACATAAAGTTGATTTTAACTTCCCGGCTACCACTACTTTCCGCCTTTATGCAGACCAACTGAACCGTGCCGGCTTTTTCAAGATGCTTTCTTTCGGTGGTAATGCAAGCTACAATTTTCAGCCTTCGGCAACCAGGAAACATTCTGTTACCCCGTTTAAGCTCACTTTTAACGTGATGCAAAGCAAGACCGCCAAATTTGATTCTATCATGAATGCAAACAAGGCTCTTTATCTCAGTTTGCAGAACCAGTTTATTCCTGCCATGTCATATACTTATACGTATGATGATGCGAGTATCACGGCGAAGCGCAATCATCTATGGTGGGAGACTTCTGTTACTTCGGCAGGAAACATAACTTCCGGAATCTATGCCATATTCGGGCAGAAGTTTGAAAGAAAAGATAAGAAGCTGCTTGGAAACCCGTTTGCACAGTTCATGAAACTGACTTCCGAAATCCGTTATAATTATAAGATAGATTCCAGACAACGCCTTGCCATGCGTTTTATGGCAGGTGCTATTTATTCTTACGGCAATGCAAAGGTTGCTCCTTACAGTGAACAGTTCTTTATCGGCGGAGCAAACAGTATTCGTGCGTTTACGGTACGTTCCATCGGACCGGGCAGTTACCATCCGAAGGTGGAAACCAAGTATTCTTATATTGACCAGACGGGTGATTTGAAGCTGGAAGCCAATATTGAATATCGTTTTAAGATTATAGGTGACCTGCACGGAGCTGCTTTCTTGGATGCCGGTAATATCTGGCTGTTGAGGAATGATCCTGACCGTCCGGGCGGGCAATTCAAATTTTCCGACTTCGGAAAGGATATTGCTTTAGGCACAGGAGCGGGATTGCGTTATGACTTGACGTTCCTTGTTATCCGTTTCGATGTCGGAATAGGACTGCATGTCCCTTATGAAACCTCCAAGAAAGGATATTATAACTTACCCTCTTTTAAGAAAAGTCTCGGTTATCATTTAGCGATTGGTTATCCTTTCTGATTCTGTTGTGCTTTACAAATATAATTACTACTTTTGCGGGTATTAAGAACGAGCTTTAATATTAACCTTTATAAATTACAACAAAATGAAACCTACATTATTTGTACTGGCGGCCGGAATGGGAAGTCGTTATGGTGGTTTGAAACAATTAGACGGGCTGGGTCCTAACGGAGAAACAATTATGGATTATTCAATCTTCGACGCAATACGCGGTGGATTTGGGAAATTGGTATTTGTTATCCGTAAAGACTTCGAAAACGATTTCCGTAATAAAATTATCAGTAAATATGAAAACCATATTCCGGTAGAATTGGTATTCCAATCTATCGACGATCTGCCTGCGGGATTTACCTGTCCGGAAGGAAGAACGAAACCTTGGGGAACGAATCACGCTGTATTAATGGGTAAAGACGTTATCAAAGAACCGTTTGCCGTTATCAATGCAGATGATTTCTACGGACGTGATAGCTTTGCGGTGCTTGGAAAGGCATTAAGTGAGATGGACGGAAAGAAAAATGATTATTGCATGGTAGGTTATCGTGTAGGCAATACTTTGTCTGAAAGCGGCTCTGTGGCTCGTGGCATTTGCGGAACAAATGAAGGAGGATACCTGACGACTGTTGTAGAACGTACCGAGATTATGCGCGTCAACGGTCCTGTTTGTTACAAAGATGAAAAGGGCGAATGGGTAGCTATCGAAGATAATACGCCGGTTTCTATGAACATGTGGGGATTTACTCCTGACTATTTCAAGTATTCGGAAGATTATTTCGTGGAATTCCTGAAGGAAAATCGTGAAAACCTGAAAGCTGAGTACTACATTCCTTTGATGGTCAACAAATTGATAAACGATGGTACAGCAAGAGTGAAAGTGTTGGATACCACTGCCAAATGGTTTGGTGTGACCTATGCTGCCGATCGTCAATCTGTCGTAGATAAGATTCAGGCTTTAGTAGACGCCGGCGAATATCCCGCTAAGTTATTTTAATGGATATACCTGTTATCCTCTTTTCAGGGGGGATAACACTAATCGATAGTCAGGCTGTGGAGGCAACAAGGGTAGGTTGCTTTCACAGCTTTTTTTATATAGATTTGTTTGTTTCTTCCTCGTGAATTAATGTAATTGCCTTGATGAACTGATGTGAAACTATTGACTCATTAATCTTTTCACGGTCGTGGGTCGATCGTTTCACTACTGTGGGGCGAACGTTCCATATACGTGGAACGAATGCGTCATAGTTGTGAAAAGATTACTATGAACCGATCAACGGCATACATATTACTTTGCAAAAGATGAGATTGGTATTTGTCGGAAGGTAAATTGTTTACGATAAGGCATAAAAAAAGGAGTACCGCTGTACTCCAACCTTTGTTAACCTTAAATCTAATACTATGAAAAACACATTGCAAAGGTACGGCTTTTTCGCAATTCTCCAAATAAATATGCTAAGAAAATATGTTTTATAACACGATTTAAGAAAATACTCGTAAAGTCTTAAAGCATTTAAATTTGAGGCAATTTTCATTATGGTAGGAAAACTTAAATATTTAGGCTGATACTCCCCCTTTTTTTGTCATAATTTCATCGTTTCTCATCATTAATGTATATATTTGCAAACTTGATAAGATTTGAACGATGATTGAACTACGATGATTTCAGTAGAAAATTTATATGTGGAATTCAGTGCGACCCCTCTTTTGGAAGAGGTTACGTTCGTTATAAATAAAAGAGACCGCATCGCCTTAGTCGGGAAGAATGGGGCGGGGAAGTCTACTATGCTTAAAATATTGGCGGGAATGCAATTGCCTACTTCGGGCAATGTGGCTGTGCCAAAGGATATTACTATCGGTTATTTGCCTCAGGTGATGATTCTTAGTGATGAACACACCGTAATGGAAGAGGCGGAATTGGCATTTGAACATATTTTCGAATTACAGGCCGGGATTCAACGGATGAATCAGGAGCTTGCCGAAAGAACGGATTACGATTCTGAAAGCTATCATAAACTGATCGATCGCTTTACGCATGAAAACGAACGTTTCCTGATGATGGGAGGCACCAACTACCGTGCGGAAATAGAGCGCACCTTGATGGGGCTAGGCTTTAAGCGGGAAGATTTTGACCGTTCCACTTCCGAATTCAGCGGAGGATGGCGTATGCGTATCGAATTGGCCAAACTGTTGCTTCGTCGTCCTGATGTGCTTTTATTGGATGAGCCTACCAATCATCTTGACATAGAGTCTATCCAGTGGTTGGAAAACTTCCTGAAGAGCAGTGCCAATGCTGTTGTTCTGGTATCTCACGACCGTGCATTCATCAATAACGTGACGACACGTACCATAGAGATAAATTGTCGGAGGATATATGATTATAAAGTTGCTTATGACCAGTTTGTTGTTCTGAGAAAAGAACGCAGGGAGCAACAGTTGCGTGCCTACGAAAATCAGCAGAAACAGATACAGGATACGGAGGACTTTATAGAAAGATTCCGTTATAAGGCTACAAAAGCCGTGCAAGTGCAAAGCCGTATCAAGCAATTGGAAAAGATTGTCCCGATAGAAGTGGATGAAGAAGACAATTCGGCCTTGAGGTTGAAGTTTCCTCCCGCTCCGCGTTCAGGCAGCTATCCGGTCATTGCTGAGAATTTGAAGAAAGCCTATGGTAATCATGTCGTATTTCATGATGTAGACCTGACGATTAATCGTGGGGAAAAGGTGGCTTTTGTCGGAAAGAACGGTGAGGGTAAATCTACCTTGGTGAAATGTATCATGGGAGAGATTGACTATGAAGGTAAACTTACGATAGGTCATAACGTGATGATAGGATACTTTGCCCAGAATCAAGCACAACTGCTGGATGAGAATCTGACGGTATTTGATACGATTGATTATGTGGCTCAGGGAGACATTCGTACGAAAATACGTGATATACTCGGTGCTTTCATGTTTGGCGGTGAAGCCTCCGACAAGAAAGTGAAGGTGCTTTCCGGAGGAGAGCGCAGTCGTCTGGCAATGATAAAACTATTGCTCGAACCGGTCAACCTGTTGATATTGGATGAGCCTACCAACCATTTGGATATGCGTTCGAAAGATGTGCTGAAAGACGCTATCCGTGAGTTTGAGGGAACGGTTATCGTCGTTTCCCACGACCGTGATTTCCTGGATGGATTGGTAACCAAAGTCTATGAGTTTGGTGGCGGCGTGGTAAAAGAACATTTGGGAGGTATCTATGATTTCTTGCAGAAGAAGAAAATAGAAAATCTGAATGAGTTGCAGCGTAAGCCGGAATTATCGGAATCTCCTACGGCGCAGAATGACGAACCTGCTCAGGTAAGTGAGAATAAATTGTCTTACGAGGCGCAAAAAGAGCTGAATAAGAAACTCCGTAAGCTGGAAAAGCAAGTTTCGGATTGTGAAAAGGAAATAGAAGTTTTGGAAAAGAAAATAGCTGTTGTGGAAGAACAGATGACAACCCCCGAAGGTGCCTCGGATATGTCGCTTTATGAACAACACCAACAATTAAAAAAGCAAATGAACATGGTGGTTGAAGAATGGGAAAACACATCTATGGAATTGGAAGAACTACAGAATACTAATTAATTTATACAGTATGAAGATGAAGTATTATTTGCCTATTATGGCATTTGCTTTGATGGCTGCAACGGGCTGCAATAGCAAAAAAGAAGCGGCTATGTCCGCAGGTATTGACCTAGCTAACCTTGACACAACGGCATTGCCGGGAACCAACTTTTATCAGTATGCATGTGGAGGGTGGATGAAGAATCATCCTTTGACGGATGAGTATTCTCGTTTCGGTTCTTTCGATATGCTGGCGGAAAACAACCGTGAGCAGTTGAGAGGTTTGATAGAAGAATTGGCTAAGAAGCAGAATGAACAAGGAACCGTAGCACAAAAGATCGGTGATTTGTACGGTATGGCCATGGATAGTGTTAAACGTAATGCCGATGGAATGACTCCGATTCAGGCCGAACTGGAAATGATTGCCTCTGTAAAGGATAAGGCTGAACTTTCTAAATTGATGGCTGAACTTCGCCGCAAAGGTTTGGATGTATACTTTGCTTTATATATCGGTGCCGACCCAATGAATAGTACAATGAATTTGGTACAGACTTATCAAAGCGGTATCGGGCTCGGTGAAAAAGAATATTATTTGGAAGATGATGCTCATACGAAAGAAATTCGTGACAAGTACCAGGAACATATCGCCAAAATGTTTGAATTGGCAGGCTTTACTCCGGAGCAGGCCAAGAAAAACGCTGAAGCTGTCATGATGATTGAAACTCGTATTGCGAAGGCATCTTTCAGTGCTGTAGAACAACGTGATCCGCATGCCAATTATCATAAAATGAGTTTGGATGAACTGAAGAAAGAAATTCCGGGCATTGACTGGGATGTTTATTTCAGTACCATCGGTTTGAAGGATGTGAAAGAATTAAGCGTTTCACAGATTGAACCGGTGAAGGAAGTGGAAAGTATTATTAATACGGTTGCTCTGGAAGATCAGATTGCTTATATGCAATGGAAGTTGATTGACACAGCTGCATCTTATTTGAATGATGACTTTGAGAACCAGAACTTTGAGTTCTATGGAAAAGTGCTTTCAGGTAAGAAAGAGCAAAGACCTCGTTGGAAACGCGCCGTAGGTATTGTTGACGGAGTTTTGGGCGAAGCTGTAGGACAAATGTATGTTCAGAAATATTTCCCGGCAGAAGCAAAAGACCGTATGGTGAAGCTGGTGAAGAATCTTCAAACAGCACTGGGCGAACGTATCCAGAACCTTGAATGGATGGGAGATTCAACTAAGACTAAGGCTATGGAGAAGTTGAATACATTCTACGTAAAGGTAGGTTATCCTGATAAATGGAGAGATTATACGGCTTTGAATATTGATAAGAATGATTCTTACTGGGCTAATATTGAGCGTGCTACTCAGTTTGAGTATGATTATATGTTGGATAAGGCCGGCAAACCGGTGGATAAAGACGAATGGGGTATGACTCCTCAAACGGTGAATGCATACTATAATCCGACTACGAATGAAATTTGCTTCCCGGCAGGTATCCTTCAATATCCGTTCTTCGATATGAATGCTGACGATGCTTTCAATTACGGTGCAATCGGTGTGGTAATTGGTCATGAGATGACACACGGATTCGATGATCAGGGACGTCAATTTGATAAAGACGGTAATTTGAAAGACTGGTGGACGGCAGAAGATGCTGAACGTTTCAATAAGCGTGCACAGGTGATGGTGAATTTCTTCGACAGTATCGAAGTTTTACCGGGATTGTATGCGAACGGTTCTTTGACATTGGGCGAGAATATTGCCGACCATGGTGGTTTGCAAGTATCTTACCAAGCATTTAAGACAGCTACAAAAGATCAACCGCTCGGAGTTGTGGATGGCTTTACTCCTGAACAACGCTTCTTCCTTGCTTATGCAAATGTATGGGCGGGAAATATCCGTGACGAGCAAATCCGTGTTTATACAAAGAGTGATCCCCACTCTTTAGGCAGATGGCGCGTTGACGGTGCGCTTCCTCAGATCGGTGCATGGTACGAGGCATTTAATATTACCGAGGCGGATCCGATGTTCTTGCCTGCTGAGAAACGTGTGTCTATTTGGTAATCAATAGATTTATAATAGGATGAAAAGCCTCGGAACATCATCGTTCCGGGGCTTTTTTAACTTAATTCAGTATTTATCCATTCTTCTTTTCTATTATTTGTACTATCTTTGTCACGTTAAAAAGTAACCGATGAAGCAAAGAATTAATATAGCATGGTTGTTGATGATGGTCTGCATGATAATGCTGACCGCTTCTGTATTGCCTCATCATCACCATAAAGGATTACTTTGCTTGCAGCATGATGCAACAGAGAAAGAATGTTCGGCACCTGTAGAACAGGATTCTCATAACTCCTCTACCTGCAAAGCCTGCTGTGTTACGAAATTCAATTGTGCACGTCCCGATTCGGACGACTCCATAGTGCCGGATTATACTTTGGAATCGGTGCTTTTCACATTGACTGATATCTATTTATTACCTCTTCTACAAGAAGAATGTTTAATCGATACTTCTTATTATTACGAACATCTGCATAGCCGGCACGTTTCGGATGCTGTCGGATTGCGTGCTCCCCCCTTCATTGTTAGGATGATTGGTTAGGATGCTTCTACAACGAAGTATTCCGGTATATTACTGAATCATCATTTGTGTACTGTAATCTTTTTATGGTAGAATACTACCTGTTTATCAATTACAATATTTAGTATAACAATGAAGAAAACTATTTTTATGGGAATCTTGGGAATGTTCCTCCTAGGTTCCTGTCATAATCACGATAAAGAACAGAATCATGACGGACATGATCACTCGGAGCATACGGACGATCATGCCGGACACAATCACGCGGAAGAAGGGCATAATCATGCAGAAGAAGTTGCTGCCGCATCCCATTCGGATGAAATTATCTTTCCGGTCGCTAAAGCTGAGGCTGCCGGAGTTAAAGTAGAAACGATACAACCTAAAACCTTTCATCAGGTTATTCCGACAAGCGGACAGATACTCGCTGCGCAAGGAGATGAAACAACAGTGGTGGCAAACGTGGCCGGCGTTGTTTCGTTCAAATCTCCGGTGACAGACGGTATGCCTGTTCGCCAAGGAATGCCGTTGGTGGTACTTTCTTCAAAAGATATGATGGATGGCAATCCTGTACAACGCGCCAAAGTCGATTATGACATTGCCCGTAAGGAGTATGAACGTGCAAAAGGTTTATTGGAAAGTAAGATTGTTTCGGAGAAAGATTTTAATGCCATTAAGCAGACCTATGAGAACGCCCGCATCAGTTATGAAGCGGTTGCAAAGAATCAGACAGCCGGAGGACAAGTTGTTACGGCTCCGATGGGAGGCTATGTGAAGAGCTGTCTGGTGAATGAAGGGGATTATGTGACGGTTGGACAACCGCTTGTGAGTATTACCCAGAATCGGCGTTTATTTCTTCGTGCTGAAGTCTCAGAGAAATATTATGGTTATCTGAAGAGTATTACTTCTGCCAATTTCCAAACGCCCTATAATAATAAGGTATATAGTCTGGATGATTTAAGCGGGCGCGTCCTTTCTTATGGTAAGGCTTCGGGTGGGTCTTCTTTCTATGTCCCTGTCACCTTTGAATTCGATAATCGTGGAGATGTGATTCCCGGTTCGTATGTGTCTGTCTATCTTTTGTCTTCTCCGATGCCGGATGTGTTGGTTCTGCCTCATACTGCATTGACCGAAGAACAAGGATTGTATTTTATTTATATACAGTTGGATGCGGAAGGATATAAGAAACAGGAAGTGATGCTTGGTGCGGATAACGGTAAAGAAATCCAAATCCTTTCCGGGCTAAAGGCTGGTGATAAAGTCGTGACTGAAGGTGCTTATCAGGTGAAACTGGCCGGAGCTACCAATGCGATTCCGGCTCACTCACATGAACATTAATCCCCGAAAGCTATGTTGAATAAGATAATTCATTTTTCGCTGCACAATCGGCTCATGATATTGGTTGCGGCAGTATTATTGCTGGTGGGAGGTACTTACACGGCTTTTCATACGGAAGTGGATGTTTTCCCGGATTTGAATGCTCCGACGGTTGTAATCATGACCGAAGCCAACGGCATGGCGGCTGAGGAAGTGGAGCAATTAGTGACATTTCCGGTAGAAACAGCCGTGAACGGGGCTACTAATGTGCGTCGTGTACGCTCTTCTTCTACGAATGGCTTTTCTGTTGTATGGGTAGAATTTGATTGGGATACGGATATTTATCTGGCGCGTCAGATTGTTTCAGAGAAACTTTCGATTGTGGGAGAGGAACTTCCGGCCAATGTAGGTAAACCGACACTCGGACCGCAGTCATCCATTCTTGGCGAGCTGCTTATAATCGGATTGACGGCAGACAGCACCTCCATGCTTGATTTACGTACGATGGCCGATTGGACTATCCGTCCCCGTTTGCTCTCTACCGGTGGAGTGGCTCAGGTTGCCGTGCTGGGCGGAGATATCAAAGAATATCAAGTATTGCTTGATCCTGCCCGTATGAAGCATTACGGAGTATCTCTTGCGGAAGTAATGGCCGTGACTCGTGAGATGAACCAAAATGCAAACGGTGGTGTGCTATATGAGTTTGGCAATGAATATATCGTACGTGGTGTGTTATCTACCGACCAGGTACGGGAATTGGCAAAGTCGGTTATAAAGACAATAGATAATGTACCCGTGACATTAGGGGATATAGCAGATGTGCAGGTCGGTTCGGCAGAACCGAAATTGGGTACGGCATCAGAGAAAGGGAAGCCTGCCGTTCTGCTGACGGTAACAAAACAACCGAACACAAGTACTATAGAACTGACGGAGAAGTTGGATGCTGCATTGATGGAATTGCAAAAGAATCTACCCTCCGATGTTCATATCTCTACGGATGTATTCCGTCAGAGCCGTTTTATTGAGAGTTCCATCGGGAATGTCCAGAAGTCGCTGTATGAAGGCGCTATCTTTGTTGTAATCGTACTCTTTTTATTCCTTGCCAATGTACGTACAACGGTTATTTCTTTGGTGACTCTTCCGTTATCCATGGTTACGTCTATTCTTGTTCTGCATTTGATGGGATTAACTATCAATACAATGAGCCTTGGCGGTTTGGCTATTGCTATCGGTTCATTGGTGGATGATGCCATTGTGGACGTTGAGAATGTTTGGAAACATCTTCGGGAGAATCGCTTAAAGCCCGTAGAAGAGAGGCAGAATATACTGGAAGTTGTATTCAATGCTTCCCGTGAGGTACGTATGCCGATCTTGAACTCGACTTTAATTATTATTGTAAGTTTTGTGCCTTTGTTCTTCTTAACAGGAATGGAAGGACGTATGCTTGTACCGCTCGGTATTGCGTTTATCGTAGCTCTTTTTGCCTCTACGGTTGTCGCTTTGACTTTAACTCCGGTGCTTTGCAGTTATTTGTTGGGTAAGACAAAAGGTAATGGAATCCCTAAAGAAGCATTTGTTGCAGTATGGCTTAAAAAAGTGTACGGCCGTGCTTTGGAATGGTCGCTTTGTCATAAACGGATAATACTTGGTTCTACAATCGCTCTTTTTGTCGTGGCATTAGGATTCTTCTTTACTTTGGGACGGAGTTTTTTACCTCCGTTCAATGAGGGTTCTTTTACCATCAATATAAGCAGTTTACCCGGTATCTCACTTCCCGAGTCTGATAAAATGGGGCAACGGGCAGAAGAATTATTGCTTTCTATCCCTGAGATTCAGACGGTGGCCCGCAAAACCGGACGGGCAGAACTGGATGAACATGCATTGGGGGTGAATGTTTCGGAAATCGAAGCGCCGTTTGAGTTGAAAGACCGTTCGCGTGAGGAACTGATTGCCGATGTTCGTGAGAAGCTGTCTGCCATAACGGGTGCGAACATAGAGATAGGTCAACCTATTTCCCACCGTATCGATGCGATGTTATCCGGTACAAAGGCGAATATTGCCATTAAACTCTTTGGTTCCGATTTGAATCGGATGTTTGCAATCGGCAATCAGATTAAAGATGCTATCAGCGATGTGCAAGGAATTGCGGATTTGAATGTGGAGCAACAGATAGAACGCCCGCAATTAAAGATTACTCCAAAACGGGAGATATTGGCCAAGTATGGTATCTCTTTGCCGGAGTTCTCGGAATTTGTGAAAGTAAATATGGCGGGAGAAGTTGTCTCGCAGGTGTATGAAGATGGAAAGTCATTCGATTTGGTTGTTCGTACAAAGGATGAATATCGTGATGAAATAGAAAAGGTTCGTAACCTGATGATTGACGCCGGAAACAAGAAAGTTCCACTTCACTACGTAGCGAATGTCGTCTCAACAATGGGACCGAATACGATTAGCCGTGAGAATGTGAAACGCAAGATTGTTATTTCTGCTAATACCGCAGGGCGTGATATTCGCAGTGTGGTAAATGATATTCAAAAACGGATTGACTCACAGATTAAACTGCCGGAAGGTTATCATGTAGAGTATGGCGGACAGTTTGAAAGTGAACAGGCGGCTTCGCGTACTTTGCTGCTGACTTCTTTGATGTCTATTGTGATTATCTTCTTACTGTTGTTCAATGAATTTCGTAGTGCAAAGCAGAGCGGCATTATCTTGTTGAATCTGCCGTTGGCTCTGATAGGAGGTGTTTTTGCATTGGTGTTGACAACGGGTGAAGTAAGTATACCGGCTGTGATAGGCTTCATTTCTTTATTTGGTATTGCTACCCGTAACGGGATGTTGCTTGTTTCGCATTATAATTTATTGCGTGAACAAGGACTATCACTGAAAGAAAGTATCATTCGAGGATCATTGGATCGGTTGAACCCGATTTTAATGACGGCTTTATCCTCGGCGTTAGCCTTGATTCCGCTGGCTTTGGGTGGCTCCTTGCCGGGCAATGAAATACAAAGTCCGATGGCGAAAGTTATTTTGGGCGGATTATTAACATCGACTTTCCTGAACGCATTTATCGTTCCGATTGTTTATCTATGGATGAATAAAAATAAAGAAGAAAAGGTATGAGACGAAATATAATTATTGCAGTATTGTTCTTTACGGGTATCACTCTCTATGCACAAACCGGGAGTATGGATCGTATCCTTCGCAGTATTGAGCAAAACAATAAAGAGCTTCAGGCAAACGAACATCTTACGGAAGCCCGGAAATTGACGGATAAGACGGACAATAACCTGCCTGATCCGGCGGTAAGTTACAGTTATACTTATGGCTCACCGCAAGAATTGGGTAAGAGTGGAGAGTTGACTGTTACGCAAGGATTCGATTTCCCGACTGCTTATAGTTCGAGGAATAAGCTGAATAAACTTAAAGCGGAGACATTGGATAAACAGTATGCCGCTACCCGTCGGGATATACTTTTGCGCGCAAAAGAATTGTGCTTGGATCTGATTCTTTTAAATCAGGAAAGCAATCTGCTCTCAGAACGTTTAAAGAATGCGGAAACTCTTGCACAGGTGTATGAGAAAAGACTTCAGACAGGTGATGCCAATATTCTGGAAACGAACAAGATTAAGATGGAGTTAATGAAAGTTCAGGCAGAGGTGGTTACTAACGAAGCAACCCGTGAAGCTAAGTTGCAGGAACTAATTGCAATGAACGATAATCAGCCGTTGACTTTTACCGAGACAACTTATATGCCGGTAGAAGAGCTGGCGGACTTTGCACAGCTGAAACAGGAAGTGCTTGCTTCCGATCTTAACCTTCAATCTTTGGAAAGCGAATCATTGGCAGCACGTAAGCAGATAACAGTTGAAAAGTCCGGTTGGTTGCCGAAACTGGAAATAGGTTATCGTCGTAATACGGGTATAGGAGAACAGTTCAATGGCTTTATTGTGGGAGGTTCGCTTCCTTTATTCAACAATAAGAATAAAGTGAAAGCTTCCAAGGCCCAATCTCTTTATACTGATTTGCAGAAAGAGAGTGCGGAGCAACAGGTGGAAGCTACCTTATTGGCTCTTTACAGTGAAGCGGTCAAAGTTCGTAATACGATGAAAGCGTATGATTTGCAATTATTGAATACGAATGCCGAGTTATTGAAAAAAGCATTGGATAGCCGGCAAATATCCATGACAGAGTATTTCACGGAGATTGAAAACTCTTTCCAGACCCGGATGGATTATATGCAACTGGAGAATCGTTATCAGAAAGTTATCGGACAGATATTTAAGAATAGATTATAGATGCTTATTCAACATACGGTCCTTTAATTGCAAACTCCTATCGTTTGCAATTAAAGGACCGTATGTTTGTTTTCAAAGGACCGTATGCTTGCAGGCGAGCTGATTAATGCCTGTTCTTTCTTCCTAACTTATATCTAAAAGATTCTTATATCCTTTCCGGACGGCCTTTTTATTTGCAGTTTAAAAGGATTTGTTTAGCTACAGCTCCGGTAACATCACCGTCTTCGCCGTAAGCAGCATTTCTTGCATTGAAACGGCGTTCTATTTCGTCGATGGTATCGTCACCGATATTGACTTCACTGAGGCGGGTAGCCAGTCCCAAGTTGCGGAAGAATTCTTCCGTTTTATCGATGGCTATTGTTGCACGCGTTACGGGAAGTCCTGTGGTGATACCCCAGATTCGCTCTCCATATTGAAGCAATTTGTCGAGTTTCTTATCAATAAGAGTACGGAGCATACCCGGATAAACGATAGCGAGAGTTGCACCGTGTGTTAAACCTTTCAGTGCTGTCAATTCATGTCCTATCATGTGTGTAGCCCAGTCCTGAGGTACTCCCATAGCGATAAAACCGTTCAGCCCCATTGTAGCTCCCAACATAAATTGTGACATCAAATCATAATCCTGTTGATTCTCTTTTACCAACGGTGCGATAGTTGTCAGCATCATTAAGATACCTTCCGCCCAACGGTCCATCATACGTGACTGGTTAGGTTTGGTCATGTATTGTTCCATCACATGAACAAATGTATCTGCCATACCGCAAGCTATCTGATAAGGAGGTAAAGTGAAAGTGACGGTCGGGTCAAGGATAGAGAACACAGGGAAGTTGGAGTAGAACGGATACTTTTCTTGTGTCTCATGACGTGAAATAACTGCTCCGTTATTCATTTCCGAACCGGTTGCCGGGATGGTCAGGACAGTTCCCATAGGAATGGTTTTATCAGAACTTCCTTTTTGAACTAAATCCCAAGCGTCGCCGTCATATAATAGTCCGGCAGAGATAAGTTTAGTACCGTCCAACACGGAACCTCCTCCTACAGCGAGCAGGTAATCTATATTTTTTTCTTTTCCGAGAGCTATTGCCTTACGAAGAGTTTCGATAGAAGGATTCGGCTCTATACCCCAGAATTCTGTAATATCATAGCCGTTAAGTGCTTCTATTACTTGTTCGTAAACTCCGTTTTTCTTAACACTGCCTCCGCCGAAAGTTATCATAACCTTCTTATCTGCCGGGATTTCCTTTGATAGTTGTGCTATCATTCCCTGACCGAAGATGAGGCGCGTAGGGTTTTGAAAAATAAAATTATTCATAATTCTTAATGTATTTCTTGAATTAGGCTGTAAAGGTACTACTTTTTATTTATCTTTGAAATAAAATAGATTGGTATGAATATAGAAATTGGTAAGTTTAACGTACTGAAAGTTGTTAAGGAGGTGGATTTCGGTGTCTATCTTGATGGTGGTGACGGAGAAGAAATTTTGCTTCCAACGCGCTATGTACCTGAAGATTGCCATATAGGAGACGAGTTGAATGTGTTCATCTATCTGGATAATGAAGAGAGATTGATTGCCACCACACTTACCCCTTTGGTACAAGTCGGACAGTTTGCCTGTCTGGAAGTGGCTTGGGTTAATGAGTTTGGAGCATTCTTGGACTGGGGATTGATGAAAGACCTTTTTGTCCCGTTTCGTGAACAGAAGATGAAGATGGTGAAAGGACGGAAATATGTAGTCCATGCACATGTTGATGAGGAGAGTTACCGTATAATGGCATCGGCAAAGGTAGAGCGTTATTTGTCGAAAGAAATGCCGGATTATAAGCAGGGAGAGGAAGTCGATATACTTATTTGGCAGAAAACGGATTTGGGCTTTAAAGCGATAATCGACAATAAATTCAGTGGACTGCTTTATGATAGTGAGATATTTCAACATCTGGAGACCGGTATGCAGTTAAAGGCTTATGTGAAGCAAGTGCGGGAAGACGGGAAGATCGATTTGATCTTACAGAAACCGGGGATTGAGAAAATAGGAGATTTCTCTATGGTGTTGTTACAATACATAAAGGACAACGGCGGAAAGATCGGATTTAATGATAAAAGTCCGGCAGAACTTATTTACGATACGTTTGAAGTAAGTAAAAAGACCTTTAAAAAGGCTGTCGGTGATCTGTATAAGAAGCATTTAATAGTATTGGACGGTGAGTTTATCCGTTTGGCAGAATAGGGAAATACGTATGCGAAAGAGGGAAACCTCTCTTTATATAAAGGGAAATTCAGTAGGATGAGAGTATTTCTCATCCTATTTTTGTTGAAAAGGAATAAGAACTAAAAAACAAAGGTTATGAAAAAGATACTATTTATATTAATGACTATCGGAATGGTAACAATGAGTTCCGATTGTATGGCGTCTATGAGTATTAGCAAAGTTAGGAAAAATACCCGCTTCCTGACAGACAGGATGGCTTATGAGTTAAACCTGTCGCCTGCACAGTACAATGATGTGTATGAGATTAATTTCGATTTCATATACAATGTCAGGGATGTAATGGATGATGTGCTCAGAGGATATGACTGGGCAGCGGATGATTATTACCGTTGTCTGGATATACGCAATGACGATCTTCGTTGGGTACTATCCGCATCACAGTATGGACGTTTCCTCGGATTGGAATACTTTTACCGGCCAATCTATGCATCCGGTAGTTCTTGGGATTTCAGGGTGTATGTGATATACTCCAATCATAACTATTTCTATTTCTCCAAACCTGCTCATTACCGCACGTATAGCGGTAGCCATTATCGTACTCATTATAATAATAACAGCTATTACAGAGGAAGATATCATCATGATGTTTATAGCGGACAGTTTAGTACAAAGCGGGATGACGTTTACCGCAATAACCGCCGTTCGGATTTTGGGGTAAGTTCAAGACCTTCTACTTCTGCAAGACCTCAAACCCGTCCTTCCGGAAGTTCGTCCGGGAGCAGTAGCGAACGAAGCAGTTCTTCGAGAAATAAGGAGGCGACTTCGAGTTCTTCAAGAAATAATAATTCTTCGAATACGAGCAACAGAAGTTCCAGTACATCCGGGAGTAGGGAAACGACTCGTCCGTCATCAACGAGCGGAAGTAGCAGGAGTTCATCTTCCAGCCGTTCGTCTTCAAGTAGCAGCGTAAGTTCCGGTTCATCGAGTAGTCGCAGTTCGTCAGCCCGTTCTTCCTCATCAAGTAGTAGGAGCAGTTCAGGTTCCAGCTCGTCTTCAAGATCAAGCAGTTCTCGCAGATAGTAACACTTTGTTAATACAAATACTCTTTTATTACCCGTTGTTTTGTAAAAAACAGCGGGTTTCCTTTTTATATTCGTTATTCTTCCTTAAATTTGATGCCCTTTTTCTCTGTAAAATGCGGATTCATTTAATAAAAACTAAGATATGAAAAGACTAATTGTTAACAAAATGTTGTTCCTGCTGCTTTTATGCATCAGTGTTCAGTTGTGGGGGCAAGCTCCTGAAGGGTATTATGATGCGGCTAAAGGGCAAAAAGATAAAGCACTGTTAATAGCATTGCATAATATCATAGACGGACATACCAATGTAGGGTATGATGGTTTGTGGACCGTTTATAAAAAATCGGATGTCCGTGCGGACGGAACTGTCTGGGATATGTATTCTACATCTAAGTTTATTCCGGGTCAGAAACAGTGTGGTAACTACAAAAATGTTGGCGACTGTTACAATCGTGAACATTCATTCCCCAAGAGTTGGTTTAGTGAAGGCTCACCGATGAAAAGTGATGCTTTTCATATTTATCCTACAGATGGAAAAGTGAACGGGCAACGTAGTAATTTTGCATATGGAGAAACTAAAACCGGTACTACATTACCTTCTCACAATGGAGTGGATGCTTTGGGTAAGTTAGGTACTTGTTCTTTCCCCGGCTATTCCGGGAAAGTTTTCGAACCGGTTGATGAATACAAAGGTGATTTTGCCCGTACTTATTTCTATATGGCTGCCCGTTATCAGGATAAGATTAAGAGTTGGGGAGGCGATATGACCGCAGGGAATGATTATCCCTGTTATAAAACGTGGGCTGTTAATCTGTTGTTGAAATGGCATCGCCAAGACCCGGTTAGCCAGAAAGAGATAGACAGAAACAACGCCGTATATGAATTCCAGCACAACCGCAATCCTTTTATTGATTATCCCGAACTGGCTGAATATATTTGGGGAGACCAGCAGAATACAGGTTGGACACCGGGTGGTTTTGTAAAACCGGTTATTACTGCTCCGTTGGACGATTCTACAATAGATATGGGGGTAACTGCCATTGGTAAGCCTTTGTCTAAGACCATTGAAGTAAAAGGACAGGGAATATCCGAGAATCTATCCGTTCAACTGCAAGGAGCTGGATTTGCGACTGCTACTTCATCTTTAGATAAAGAGGTTGTAATCGCGGGTACTACTATAACAATTACTTATAATTCAAGCGTGACAGCTACCTCGGAAGCTACGCTGAAATTATATAATTCAGAAGTTTCTTCAACGGTAACTTTAAATGCGAAAGCTGTGGACGGTATCCCTGCTTTGAGTGCGGAAAGTGTTGACTTGAACTCTTTTGTGGCACGTTGGACAAACTTAGACGGCAATGTGAATTATACATTGACGGTATGGTCGGAAGACAAGAACTCTCCGGTCTATTCGGAAACAGTTGCGGCGAATAAAGAAAAACAAGAAGTGACCGGATTGGATGAAGATACCCAATATCACTATCAACTCTCTTACAATTCTAAGGTTTCCAATGTGGTGGATGTGAAAACTCTTGCTCCTATACCTGTTTTGTCATTGATCGTTCCGGAGGAACTTGTGTTTAATGCGGTTCCGGGAGTGGCTTCGGAAATGAAAGAGGCGGAAGTTTATACCGAGCATATTGATGAGAATGTAACAGTCACCATCGATGCTCCATTTGAAATCAGCACGGACAAATCAAATTGGGCGCAAACATTGACGGTCGATAAGGATGGTGAACGTTTTTATATTCGTTTATCTAAAGATGCGTCGCCGGGTGTTCATGCCGGACTCCTTTCTTTGTCTGTATCAGACTTTGACGGTGATGAAGTAGATGTTGTAGGAATGGTGGAATTACCTATCACTTTCTTGGAAGATTTTGAAGCTGCCACCCAGCAGAATAACTATAGCGGTGGTGTAATCGAAGGTACGATGTGTAAATGGGAATTGACGGATGCCGGTATTTGCGGACGCTCCAGTGGTGACCGTTTTAATGGAAAGCAATCTGTTTGCTTTGGTAAAACAAGTAATTCTTCTTTGGAAATGAAAGAAGATAAAGTGAATGGAGCATCTTCTCTATCTTTCTATGTAGCATTATATGGAAGTGATACTAATGCAACTATTTGTACGTCTTACTCTGTAGATGGTGGAAATACTTGGACGGAATTAGGCTCAGAGGTTATTAGCAATACTGTATTAAGACAACTCACATATAATCTGCTGGTGAATGCTCTTGTTCGTATTAAGATAGAACAGACTGAAGGCAAGCGTGTGAATATTGATGATATTGCAATGAGTGATTATATTCCGTCGAATATAACATCCAATGAAACAAGCGGTTGGGATGCTTATTGTCGTCAAGGGAAACTGATAATAGAGACAAACAAGGAAGAATTGGTTACAGTATATTCTGCTGATGCTGTTACTATGTATCAGGATGAGGTCGTATCAGGGACTACTACGGTAGACCTTCCGCAGGGTATGTATATCGTGGTGTGTGGTGATAATGCCAAGAAAGTAGTTATTAAATAAATGTGCAGGGAAAGAAGAAACAACTAGACTTTTATTTTAAATAGTGCAATCCGGTTACTTCTCTAAAAGAGGGTAACCGGATTTTCTTTTTATATACTTAGTTCTCACTGTACTTTAATTATAAAGGTAAATTATATTCAAAAAGTGGAATATCCTTTTTATATTTGTGGAGCAAACCTAAATTAAGAAACGATGAATCATACGTTAAAATTAGTCAGCCTTCTCTTACTATATATTTTTACCGGTTGTAATAATGATGTAGAAAGATCTTTAACGCTTTATGAGCAAGGGAAATATTATGAAGAACAGCAGCAACTTGATTCGGCTACTTATTTCTATAGGGAATCGCTGAACTTATTAAAGAATAAAAATGAATCACAGAAAATAGGTGAGATATATAATCGGCTTGGTAATATCTTTCTGCAAACTGATTTATATGAGAAGGCTTATGAATCTTATAACGAAGCTGAAAGATATAACTCCCTATTAACCGATAAAACCAACCTTTCCAAATCTATACGTGGTATGGGATTAAGTTTTGCGTATCGATATATGCCGGATTCTGCTCTTAATTATTTTTTGAAAGCCTTTGAATTGTCTGATTTTGTAAATGATACAACGGAAATATTACTGATTAATAATAATCTATCTAATATTTACTGTGAGCTTGGGCAATATGAGAAAGCATTATATTATAATAATATTGTGTTGACTTTATCAAAAGACTCAATAAATCTTTGCCGGAGCTGGTTAACTAAGGCTAGTATTCTTTTGGAATATCAACAGTATGATTCTGCATGGTATTATTATGAGTTGGGTGCTCACAGCAATAATATTTATACCAAAGCAGCTTGCTATTCGGCATTATCGGAACTTTCTCAAATACTGCAACTTCCTGATTCAAGTAAGTATTTGAAATTGTTTTCTATACTGAATGACTCTATTGACAGATGCAGTCAGTCTGTTCAGGTGCAATCATCAGATCAGAATTATCTAATGGCACAAACAATAAATAAGCATAAATATTCATTTGTATATGTTTTAGCTATTTTCTTTTTATTATGTGCGGTTATTGTAATGTTCTTGGTTTATTATCATAAGAGAAAATTAAGAATAGAGAGACAAAAAAAAGATGAAGAAGTTCAGGGATATAAAAATACCATTCAGGAGTTATATATAGAAATGAAAACTCTTCAACAGGAAATTGATTCTATAAAAGATTGTGAGAAGAATCTTTCGGAGAGCACACAAAAATATGAAAGATTAAAAGAAATAGAAGACAATATAATTGCAAATATTAATAATGTAGCAATTAATTGCAGTACAAATTTTATGAGATCTCATGAGTATAAGCAAATAAAAGAAAAGCTTAGAGGGACTTGTGTAGAATTAACCAAGAAAGAAAGAGAGAATATATATAGTACTGTGATGAAAGCTTTTGAACCTCTCACCCAATATTTATCTACATTTATGAATATGGCAACGGATGATTGTTTTTTATGTTGTCTGGCTTTATTAGGGTTTACATCTAAAGACTGTGCTGTGTTAAGATGTGTCACATGGAATGCTATTCGTTCTCAAAAGAATAGGATAAAAACAAAATTTATTGAAGTATTTCATACCTTGGAATTATACGATTCTATTTTTAAATAATGTATAGTCGCATATGAATACAACTTTTGAACACTATTTAACAACTAGTAAATAGCTATATTTCAGTGGTTTACAAATTGTAAAAGGGAACTGCGAACATATTTTGCTTGTATTTTATTGATTATTAGCTGTTTAAACGATCTGTAACTCGAACAGGGTTTACTTGTGTTTTTGTTTTAAAAAGCTTTAATTTGAATATCAACCATTAATAATACTGTTATGAAAAAATTATTCTTATTATTTGCTTGTTTTATAATAAGTATATCGGTCTTTTCACAGTCGAAAGCACCAGCAAGGGATATACTGATGAAAGGTAGGTTTGGTAATTTTTGTCCTACTTCTGTCAGAGTGAATATGAGTTTGGGTAACACACTAGTTACAACATTCTATGAAAAAATAGACAATGTAACTATAACTGTGAAAAAGGTGAATGGAGACATTATCTCTATACAGACCATGAGTGTAGAAGAGTTTGAAACGTTCAATATCGAAATTGATAATTATGCTCCCGGAAGCTATATTATTGAGATCGAAGCTCCTGAAGGAAGTCTTGAAGGACGGTTTTGATACAAATACATTAGAACATACAATTACGAAAGGAGGAATAGGAATTTGTATGAGTAATCTCTCTTAAATACTAAATTGAAAGCCTATGAAATAATTGTGACTAGACAATTATCTCTCAAGTAGAATAATATCTTAAAGATATATCCTGTTTAATTGAAAAACTATTAATAACGCTCTGTAATCTATATGGAGCATAAAATACTATTATCTTATGAAAAAACTATTAACTCTATTATTGTGCCTGTTGTCGATGCCTTTATTTGCACAAATTGCAATTAGAGCTGAGGTCTCAGAAGATGAAGCCGTTGATATAGCAAAAAATTTGTTTGCGGGCAGAGATGTCGATATTTATATTGGTGATTATTCATCAGCAGATTGGTTAGTCTTTATTGATGAAGAACCCTTGAAAGGGTGGGAGCATTGGTGTACCTATCTTTATGTACAGAAAACGAGGCTCTTTAATACTCCTATAAGATATAGTCAAAGTCGTGAAAAGCTTCCGCCTAGTATAGATTTGAGGCCTAAATATGTAAAAAACAGAGCAACAAGAGCTCCGTTAAATATAAAAGTACCTAAAGTCAGTTCGAATGCTACTAACACAAAATCTTATGCGGTGATACTTAGTGGAGGTGCGAATAAGAACTCAAACCATGAACGTTATTGGAATGATTGTTCTTTTATCTACCAGACCTTAGTGAATAAATATCTGATTCCGAAAGATAATATTTATGTGATTATGGCAGATGGTACAAATCCTGAGGCAGATATGCGCTGTGTTGATGGTACATATAAATCCTCTCCTTTGGATTTGGACTTTGACGGTTCTCCGGATTTAAAATATGCTGCCACTAAAGCAAACGTAAGCAGTGTTTTTAATGAATTAAGCCGGAAGCTGACAGAAGAAAATCATTTATTCTTTTTTGTGATTGACCATGGAGGTTCTCATGATGGTGTTTCTCAATCCTACATTAATTTATGGGGCAGAGAGGTATTAGAAGATTACGAGCTTTCCACCATGCTCAATAAAATAAATGCCGGAGCTATGAATATTGTGTTAGGGCAATGCTATAGTGGAGGTTTTATAGATAATATAGCCAAGAAAGGACGTGTAATTGCTACTGCTTCTACCGGGGGACAATCCTCTTATGCTTGTTCGGATCTTTTATATGACGAATTTGTCTATCATTGGACTTCTGCTGTTGCTCGTCGTACTGCTTATGGCGTATCAGTGTCTTCGGATCTGGACTATAGCGGACATGTCACTATGGATGAGGCTTTTACGTTTGCAGAAAAAAAAGATCGGGCGAATGAAACGCCGATGTATAATTCTACTCCATTATCTGTAGGTGAAGATTTGGCTTTTGATAAGATGCCTAATTTAGTAGACTTGTATATAAGGGATAATGTGGAGGATACAGGTAAAGAACCGAATCTTACGGCTAAAGAAAGTTGGAAGAGCCCTGATATTTGGGTAAGAAATCAAAAAGATGACGTAGAAGAGCATGAAAATCCTTATTATTCAGATGAACATCCAACAGCATTTGTTAAGGTAAGAATAACCAATCGGGGTACTAAAGATTACAAATCTGCAGAACAACCACAATATTTGCATGTATGTTGGACCAAAGCCTCAACAAATATATCTATAGATGCGTGGAAAGGTAGAGAATTATATAATAATTATGTTACCGGTTTTTATATAGTACCTACCTTAATAAGAGAGGATATACCGGCAGGTAAAAGTGCTGTAATAACTGTTACTTGGACATTACCGGATTACATGTTAGACTCTATGTCAGATAATGATACAGAGAATCACCATTTTTGTCTTTTTGCCAGAGTTTCCAAGGAGCATACAGATGATATAGATAAGGAATTAATAACGGATCATAATACAGCCGATATTCGTGGAAGCAATAAATTGGCACAGAAAAATCTTTCAATTATTCGAAAAGGTTCCTCTAATGATCTTACTTCTACTGTATTTGTTAGAAATACGATGGGAACATCTCGTAGTTATTCACTTGAAATCCGTACATCAACTGAGGCTGATAAAGATTTGTTTACTATGGCACAAGTTAGTGTGGAAATGTCCGGCCCGATTTATCAGGCATGGGAAAGAGGTGGATCAAACTCAACGGGAATAAAACGTAGTCCGTCTGTTCCGAGAGTGTTGCAATTAGAGTCTGCAAGTAGTAAAATATCCGGTATAAGTCTTAATAAGAATGAATTTGAGAAGATATCTCTGGAATGTAATTTCTATCGGTCATTAATGATACCCAATAGGACATATACCATCGATTTGATTCAAAGAGACGAAGCTACGGGAGATATTGTAGGAGGAGAAACATTTATTATCGATCCGCGTCCTCTTTCCATCATATCGCCACCGATAATAATTAGACCGGGAATAATTGATGGCAAATATCAACTTAGCGCTGAAGCTCCCGATAATACTACTAATTATACTTGGACGGATAAAGCGGGAAACATAGTAGGTAATACAAAAGAAGTAACGGTTTCTCCTACTATTCGGAATAATGAGTATACTGTTACTGCCAAAGCCGGGGGAATATTAGACCAAGCCAGTATTACATTGGATTTGATTCAAGGTATAAAATCTGTCACTCCGAGTCCGGCAACAAACTATATTGATGTTATTCTAAAAGAACCGGCGGATAATGATTTAACCTATGTCAAAGTTCAGTCTGTTCAGGATAATGGTAGGGTTGTAGAGAAAGAAGTTGTAAGAAATAACTCTCAGGTACGGATTGAGTTGGGTACTATGCCGAGAGGAGTTATTCTTATCCAGTTGATTTCAGACAATGAGGTTATTGATAATGCCAAGATTATTAAAAACTAAGCATAAATTTTAAATAAAAGTTGTTTCTGATTTGATATTGTTTTATCTTTATAATATCATTTCAGGAACAACTTTCATAAATATAGCCTTATGAAAATACATAAATATCTTTTTGGCTTATTGTTCCTTTTCCTGATGCATTTTTCAGGATTAGCGCAGTCTTACAAAGTAGTAACCGTTCCTGCTCCGGGAGAGTTGGAAAAGAGTCTGGGTGATGATTGGGATAAAATAGACTCTGTTGTAGTAAAAGGCACTATCAATAAGGCAGACTTCCAAACTTTATATAATTGTTCCCGTCTTGGGAAACTGACTGTTCTTAATTTAGAAGGTGCGACGATAGAAGATAACAGGATTCCTGATTATGCCCTTTTTTATCCTAATATTACGGATGATTATCTTAATATTCAGCGAATTATTTTACCTGATAATGTCACGGAAATAGGCAAATATGCAATTGCTGTGATGTATCTTAAAAAGATTAATTTTCCCTCCTCTTTGAAAAAGTTCTCAAAGGGTTCGTTTTACGGATGCCATTGGATGGAAGTAGATCCACTTGTTATTCCTGAAGGTATTACGGAAATTCCATGGTTATGTTTTGGACATTGTCAGAGTTTCCGGAAACTCGTTCTGCCACAGTCGCTTAAAATAATAGACGGGTTTGCTTTTTATAACAATCGAATGGACGAAATGAATCTTCCGGAAGGGTTAGATTCTATCGGAAATTCGGCGTTTTGGAGTTCTCCTTTATTAAGGAGAGTTGTGATTCCTGAGAGTGCTATTCATTTGGGGATAGGTGCTTTTGCACAAACTGATAGTTTAAGGAGTATAAATATTCCACTTGGTGTCACTGAAAT
>ENA-USUG01001630-USUG01001630.1-human-gut-metagenome-genome-assembly--contig:-NODE-1630-length-37225-cov-7.401206_pt1 | contig 37225 bp, 35 predicted proteins | sample MGYA00250059_ERZ773394 | MGnify/ENA primary metagenome ERZ773394 (study PRJEB29103, sample SAMN06111957) | human gut metagenome | biome: human gut; feature: ankylosing spondylitis patient; material... | reverse complement strand
AACCCGAGTGGTAAAGACGAATGACCTCTTTTTTCTCGGACAAAGAATAACAATAACTTAATTTCATGTGTAAGACTTGTCTTGTCCAACTTTTGGGGTGCAGTTCATAAAAAAAGTGCCTTCACTTTAATTAAATAGTAATCAGTAACATAAGAGCAAATAGTGATAAGATGAAGGCAGTTCAAAGTAAAATCGAGAACTGCTAAATCAACAAAATAACAAGCTAAAAATACCTAAGGGAGTGTTGGCTTACGCTCCCGTAGATGTAAGCGATCGCTCCCTTGAGCGTTAGCCGTCGTCCCCTTGAATGTTGGGTAACGCCCCCTTAGGCGATATTTATAAAACGATCTTGATGTTTTTTTAAAACATCAGGTTGTTTGAAAAAAACATAAGGACGTTTGTAGACAAAGATACGGTCGATTGTTTGCAAACGATAGGAGTTTATAAACAATCGACCGTATGCAAAATAACAGGTATTTGTTGCAGTTAAACCAAGCGGTAAATATACACATGATTTTACCGATAATCCGAAATATTACTTCCTCATGATTTTTTCATTTAATTGCTATGCATATATTTGCTCGCAGCAATATTTTTACTACTTTTACGCCATTAAAAAATCATCAGATTATGGTATACAGATTTACAATTATATCAGACGAAGTAGACGATTTCGTTCGGGAAATTAAAATAGATTCCGAAGCAACATTCTTCGATTTGCACGAAGCTATTCTAAAGTCTGTCGGTTACAAAGATGACCAAATGACTTCTTTCTTCATTTGTGATGATAACTGGGAAAAAGAAAAAGAAATCACATTGGAAGATATGGACAATAATTCCGAAGAAGACTCATGGATTATGAAAGAAACCATGTTAAGCGATCTGATTGAAGATGAAAAACAGAAATTGCTTTATGTATTCGATCCGCTTGCAGAGCGTGTATTTTTCATCGAACTATCTGAAATTATTACAGGACAAGACTTAGACAAGGCCGTTTGTTCCAAGAAACATGGCAATCCTCCTACTCAAACCATTGATTTTGAAGAAATGGCAGCAGCTAACTCTTCTATTGATTTGGATGAAACGTTTTATGGCGATCAGGATTTTGATTTAGAAGATTTCGATCCGGAAGGATTTGACATAGGCGGTGGCAGTGGTCCCTATGAAGAAGATAAATTCTAAAGCAAAAACCTTACTTGTCCTCATTGGTCCTACCGGAGTCGGTAAGACGGAATTAAGCCTCCGCCTGGCGGAACGCTTTCAAACCGATATTATTTCTTCCGACTCCCGACAACTTTACGCTGATCTTAAAATAGGTACGGCTGCTCCTACCCCGGAACAATTAGCACGTGTTCCGCATCATTTTGTCGGAACACTACAACTGACAGATTACTACAGTGCAGCGCAATATGAAACGGAAGTAATGAAACTCCTCTCCGTATTGTTTCAAGAAAAAGACATCGTTATACTCACCGGTGGCTCTATGATGTATGTAGACGCTGTGTGCAAAGGGATTGATGACATACCTACCGTTGACGAAAAAACGCGCACGTTAATGAAACAACGCTACGAAGAGGAAGGGCTTGATAATTTGTGTGCCGAATTAAAGCTGCTCGATCCCGAATATTACAAGATTGTCGACTTAAAAAATCCCAAGCGGGTAGTTCACGCATTAGAAATTTGCTACATGACCGGACGTACCTATACTTCTTTCCGTACACGCTCCGCCAAAGAAAGACCATTCAATATCCTTAAAATCGGTCTGACACGTGACAGGGAAGAGCTATACGAACGTATCAACCGCCGTGTAGACATGATGATTGAAGATGGATTGTTGGAAGAAGCAAAAGTTGTATATCCTTATAAACACCTCAATTCGCTCAACACAGTCGGTTACAAAGAAATATTCAACTATCTAGATGGTGAATGGGATTTATCTTTTGCCATCGAAAAGATTAAGCAAAACTCCCGTATATATTCCAGAAAGCAAATGACTTGGTTTAAAAGAGACGAGGAGATCGTATGGTTTCATCCTGAACAGGAAAAAGAAATCCTAAACTATATCGAAGAAAAATTTCAAACCACATAAGAAAATAAAAACCCCTCTTCTAAACCAATATATAATAAAGGAAGGATAGAAGAAGGGTGTATATATCTATTTCTCTAAACAACCTTGATTTACCAAAGGATATAGACCAATGAGCTTACACTGATCACCAACCAAAGAAGAATACCTTGTATCATCGGGCGAATACCAACTTGCCTTACTACATCCATCGAAAGAGAAGCACCAATAAAGAACAAGGTTATAGTCAGCCCTTTACGAGCAAAACGAGCAATTTCATGACCTACTTGAGGGACACTGTCCAAAAGATAAGTATTCACAACGATAGCTAAAATAAAGAAGAATATGAACCAAGGAATCGAGATCTTCTTACCGTCACCTTTAAAAATAAAAGAAGTAACCAATGCCAACGGAATAATCCATAAAGCACGCGTTAACTTAATTGTTGTTGCCACCTCAAGAGCCTCCTTACCATAAGCTGCCCCCGCACCAACTACAGAACTTGTATCATGGATGGCAATCGCTGCCCATGTACCAAACTGTTGCTGACTAAGATCCAATGCATGACCGATAGCAGGAAATACAAACAAAGCTATCGCATTAAGAATAAATATCGTACCTAAAGCGACTGACATAGAACTATCGTTTGCTTTCAACACAGGACCGACGGCAGCAATGGCACTACCACCGCAAATAGCGGTACCCGAACTTATTAAATAGGCTGTATCACGGTCTACACGCAACATCCTCTTACCAATAAACCAACCTATCAACATCGTTCCTACTACAGAGATAATCGTGAACTCCATACCTTCCTTTCCGGAAGCTAAAGACGCTTGCAGATTCATACCGAATCCTAAACCTACCACCGAATATTGAAGTAAATATTTCGAAGTCTTTTTATTGAATTTAGGATGCGCTTGCCCACAAATCAAAGCAAAAGCCAATCCTACAAAAAGAGCAACCGGAGGTGTAACCCATTCTGAATAAGGGGCCAAGACAGGAATATATTCCATTAATAAGAAAAGTGTCAATACAGCAAGTAAAGTTACATAGATTGCTTTCTTGTGTTCTTGTAAGAAATTGTTAAGTGTGTGCATTTTATTACTTTTTACGTTTTTTAATTGAGCGCAAAGGTAATACGATACCTACATTCCACCTAATCGTTTTTCTTTATTGCTTATAACTTTTCGTTATGGTTTGAAGCAAATTGCATGAATAATTGTTCCAATCCTCCTTCTTGTCCATGCGCTTGTACAAAACTAAACGTACGAGTCATTTTCAAGTCCTTAATATCCACTACCTTAAATCTGCCGGCATACAGTTCTCTATTAATAGATCGAATAGATATGATACCCATACAATCCGTATGTTCCAGAAAAGACTTGATGCTTTCCGTACTTCCCAGATGCATCTTTACATGCAGTGAAGACAATTTAATATTGTGTTCAGCCAACGCTGTTTCCAAGACATCCAATGTGCCGGAACCTCTTTCACGCAACACCAAAGGTATATTCTGAAGTTCTTCTATCGTTATTTCATCAAGTGATACCAATTTGCTCTTCGTATGCACTACAGCTACCAGCTCATCCTCCAGAAAAGAAGTATATTTCAAAGTCGGTTGCCGAACAATGCCTTCAACCAACCCTAAATCAATGCGATGCTCTTCTAAGGCTTTTTCTATGGCACGAGAATTTCCATTCAAAAGAGAAAGAGACACTTGAGGAAATTTCTCTATAAACTGCGCCAATAAGACCGGTAAAACATATTGGGAAACGGTAGTGCTTGCCCCTAATTTCAGTTCCCCGGTATATTTATTCTGCAACAAATGCATCTCAAATTCCAGCCGTTTATAGGATTCCAAGATACGTTCACTATGTTCCAACAGCAATTTACCGGCAGGAGTTAATAATATTTTATTCCCCAGACGTTCAAATAAACGTGCCTGATACAAACTCTCCAATTCCTGAATATGCTTTGTTATAGCCGGTTGGCTCACAAACAATTCTTGCGAGGCCTTTGTAAAGCTGAGATTCTTAGCCACGCTACAAAATACTTTTAGTCTGAAATCTGCTGACATAAAATGCTATTGTAATTCTTCACCCTTGATTCCCAATGCCTGCATAATAGGATATGCCAACATTTCCCAACGATAAGATGTCCGATATTCCGGTTCGTTCATACGAAACTGAATAATCTCTTTACCATCCACCTTATTTAATATGTCATTCACCTTTTCACCATATTCCTCATTAAAGGAGATTACGATCAGTTTATCAATCTCTTTTGCATCGGCTACTATTTTCAAAGACTCTAAATAGAGTTCTTCTATTGTTGCCATACCTTCAGGTTGAAAAGAAAAGAAAGAAAACTCTCCAAGCGGATTACGAAAAGCCGTATTATTCAACTCCTTTTCTAAATCCGACGGATGGCAATGCCTCAACTGCTTCACATTCTCACCATAAATAAACAGAACTTGTATCTCATCACTTCCCTCTCTAACATCCGCATCCAATGAAATATAAGTAATCAATTTATCAAGTTCTACATCATGCAGCTCCCTATTTAGCATTCGTTCAAAATTTTTCTTCAAATCATCGATAACAAAATCCATGAACAATGCATCTATCAGTATTACCGTATCGGTAAATTTAGTCTCTTTTTCCATATATTTTATCTTAATGGGGTAAAGATACAATTTATTCCCGAAACACTATTTTATAAGATCATATTTTCAACATCCTTTTCCCCACTCATAACTCTTCCTTTTTTATCATTATATAAAGGTTTTTATAAAATGATAAGATTACAGACAACAAAACATATCACAAAATTCCCTTTCTTTGTAACTGACAACAAGTATTAATTCAATAATGATTCAAATGAAAAAAATTATGATTTGTGCAGCATTCATTGCTGCAATGGGTATCTTTACCGCAACGAATGCACAAGAACCTAAAAAATGTACAAAGACAGAACAATGTTGCCAAAAGAAATGTGATAAAGACAAGAAGTGCGATAAAGCATGCTGCAAAGACAATTGTAAAAACGCAGAATGTAAGAAAAGCGACTGCAAAAAATGTGCTTGCAGTAAACAAGAATGTAAGTCTGAATGCAAAAAGTCTTGTGACTCTAAAAAGAAATAAATTTCAATGAAATTCAGATAGGTAAACAAAAAGCCACCAAAGATGAATAGAGTATAATCTTTGGTGGCTTATCCGTTAAATATAAGTTTATCTTATTTTATCTTCTTATATCCATAAACAGCCAAATCTCCCAATTCTTCTTCAATACGAAGAAGTTGATTATATTTAGCCATACGGTCTGAACGACTCAATGAACCAGTTTTTATCTGTCCGGAATTTGTTGCTACGGCAATATCGGCAATAGTTGCATCTTCTGTTTCACCTGAACGATGCGAAGTAACTGTTGTGTACCCATTACGATGAGCCATTTCAATGGCATTCAGCGTTTCCGTCAGAGAGCCGATTTGATTTACTTTAATCAAAATTGAATTAGCACATCCTTCTTTAATCCCTTTTTCAAGAAATTCCACGTTGGTTACAAACAGATCATCTCCCACCAACTGGCAACGATCCCCAATCCGCTCTGTCAGTTTTTTCCATCCAGCCCAGTCGTTTTCGCTCATACCATCTTCAATAGAATCAATGGGATAGTTATTGATCAACTCCTCCAAATAATCGATTTGTTCATCAGCAGTGCGTTTTTTACCCTTTGAACCTTCAAATTTGGTATAATCATAAATACCATCATGATAAAACTCCGAAGAGGCACAATCCATGCCAATCATTACATCTTTTCCCGGCATATATCCTGCCGCTTCGATAGCTGCAAGAATAGAGTTAAGAGCATCTTCTGTCCCGTCCAACGCAGGAGCAAAACCACCTTCATCACCCACGGCAGTACTTAATCCACGCGCCTGCAATACTTTTTTTAATGCGTGGAATACCTCAGTTCCCATACGTAGTCCTTCATGGAAGGACTTGGCACCTATCGGACGAATCATAAATTCCTGAAAAGCAATCGGAGCATCAGAGTGCGACCCTCCATTAATGATATTCATCATCGGGACTGGTAGTACATACGTATTTGTTCCACCAATATATCTGTAAAGAGGAATATCAAGATAGTTTGCAGCAGCCTTGGCTACAGCTAAAGATACACCTAAAATGGCATTCGCTCCTAATTTTGATTTTGTTTTAGTCCCGTCAAGTTCCAACATCTTCTTGTCTATCCCCATTTGATCTAATGAAGACATCCCAATAAGTGTAGGAGCTATTATATTATTTATATTGTCAACAGCTTTTTTCACACCCTTACCACCGTAGCGATTTTTATCTCCATCACGCAGTTCCAATGCCTCATGCTCTCCGGTAGAAGCTCCGGACGGAACGGAAGCACGACCGGTAATACCAGATTCCAATATTATATCAACCTCTACAGTCGGATTACCCCTTGAATCAAGAATCTCTCTTCCTTTAATCTTTTCAATTTTCATAATTATCCTTGTTTATTGTTCTTAGCAAAGATAACAATCAGAGAGGGAATAATGTTTTTTTCTAAATTGCTTTTTTCTATATATAGATTGAAAATACCTATTTATAGGTAGACTCACAGGCTTTTTACCGCCCATATCCCCGCAAAGACGCTGACTATTCCAACAGCAACACTTAAGAATGTATATAAGAAGAATGTCCCGTAAAGATTCTCTCTTAATAAATTAAGATTTTCAGTAGAGAAAGTTGAAAAAGTCGTAAATCCGCCACAAAAGCCAACAGTAAAGAGCAATCGAATTTCGTTGGAAAGATTTAACCGCTCGGATAATGAATAAAAAGCACCTATAAGAAAACAACCGATTATATTCGCGACAAAAGTACCTAAAGGAAGTTTTGTTATAACACTTTGATTAATGGCCAATTGAATCAGATAGCGAAATACGCTTCCGACACCTCCTCCGATAAAAATATAGATGAGACTTCTCATTAAGAAACAATTTATTATTTAAAGTGCAAAGTTAATACTTTATTTATAATAAACATCTTCACCGAAAACAGTGATAAAAATAAAGTTAATAGTTAAATAATTAATTATTTTAAGAGAAAGTTGCAAAATATATTCACTATAAAACAAATATTATCTAAATTTGCAACATTAACAAACAGAAATATTATGGCTAAATTAAAATTATCAAAAAACGTAGGAGCATTATTAACTATATTGTTAATGATAACAGCGTTAGCGGCTTGTTCTGAGAAAGACTTGTATGATTCGGGAGATGATGATGGACAAAAGCCTGCAACTGATCAGTATTTTGGTTTTGAGACGACAATAGCCCGTTCACTGTATGTAAATTATGGAGTTCCGGGTTATAAGGCTTTAATTGAGGTTTATGCTGAAAACCCTATTGAATTTGTAAATGGGAATCGTATAAAGAAAGAAAACGTTAATGCGTTGTTCAAAGCTTATACGGATGATAATTGTACATTTGATGGAGACATGCCTATTCCTTCGGATTTAAATGAGGTATATTTGTATACATCTTATTTAGGATTACCCGAATGTGTAGAACTTTCTATTATTGACGGAAAAGCCAGTTTTGATCTACCTGCTTTACAACAGGAGTCAACTGAGGAAACTAAGGCTTTAACCCGTGCCACTACAAGCGGTAGCACATCACCTTATGTTGTAGATGAGACAAAAGCTATTTATTCTTTATGTAAGTGGTCTAAATACGGAAAAATCCATGAAAAAGGTTATATGGCAATTGATTTAACGGTAAATAGCAATGGGGAATATATAGCGGCTCTCTTAAATAGGCTACAAGCTAAAATAGGAAAAGCCGGTAATAAGAAAGATAATACTAAATATCTAAGTAATGAGAGCCAGACTAATATCTCTATTTCTCAAAAGGCAGCCGATGGCAGCGATATTAAAGGAGCCACTATTGATTTAGTATTTTTAAATGAAAGAGCCGGTTATCAAAATACATTCGGATATTATTATTATAAAACCGGAACTACTCCTGATATTGCAACATTACCTAAATATATTATTTTCCCAAACGTGTCAATTGGCGGAGATGATCCTTATAATTCCTATGGAAACAATAGTTTTAATAAAGCCCCTTTGACATTGGGATGTAAGGTACATTTGAAGTTCTTTGGAGAGGGATACGACCAAGCAGGTAGCGAAACTTTCCTTCCGGGATATACAATTGGTTGGTTCTTAATATCCAACGGTTTCCATGATCACAAAGAAGTGGATGTGAATAAGCCGATTTATTACTCAAACCAAAGTTTCAATAAAGGTGAAAGCCGCTGTATGACATTGTTCGATCAGAAGACCCAAACAATAGTGATAGGTTTTGAAGATGGTGATCCGGGTTCACATGATAGCAGCTATGAAGATGTGCTATTCTATGTAGATGCAACTCCGATAAAATCTATTATTGATCCTGAAAGCCCGAATGTGCCGTCAATCGGTGATGAGGAGATTGTATTTCCTAATATAACTATGACCAAAAACGGTACAATTGCTTTTGAAGATTTGTGGCCTTCTCAAGGTGATTACGATATGAATGATTTAGTCCTTACCTATCAATCCACAATTACTTTTGATAAAGACAATAAAGCGATTAAGACAGAAGATATTTTTACTCCAATAAATAATGGAGCTGGAGTTGATAATGCATTCGGATATCAATTAGACGGTGTTTCCGCCACAAATCTCAAGAGTGTATCGATAGAACGTCCTACATGGGCATCGACCCCGTCGGCTAATATTGGAATGTATGATGTGGAACTAGGACAACGTTATGCTGTTTTCAGATTATTCGACAGTACAAAGGATGGATTTACAGGCAAAGATCGTGTTTATAAAGGCGGTAATTTCAAGATTACGATAGAATACAACCGTGATGACTATAACAGCGTGGATAAATCAAAGCTTGTAGCTCCTTATAATCCGTTTATTATGCCGACTTCCGCTTCCAGAAAAGAGGTGCATTTACCCAAAAAGTCTCCGACTAGTTTGGCAGATATGAGTCTATTCGGTAAATATGATGATAAATCTGTTCCTGAAAAGGGTTTATATTACGTATCTTCCACAAATTATCCGTTTGCCATAGATATTCCGACTATGGAATATAAAGTGCCGGCAGAAAGAGAGCGTATTGACGTCGTTTATCCGAAGTTTAATAATTGGGTAGCAACACAAGGCGCAGAAGATGCTGATTGGTATAAATAATATGTAAATATTTAATATATAATGTATAGTCCTCCTCATTCTTTTTAATTTGAATGAGGAGGATTTTTATTTAGAATTTACTCAAAACCCTTTCGGGGCTTTTATTTATTTTTTAAATTTGCAGCACTTATAACTAACTACAAAAATAAGCAAATGGGAGGTTTCTTCGGAACAGTTGCCAAGACAGACTGTGTGACCGATTTATTTTACGGTACAGACTATAATTCTCATCTAGGAACGAAACGTGGCGGATTGGCTACTTATTCGGAGGATGAAGGTTTTACACGTTCTATACACAATCTCGAAAGCTCATACTTTCGTACAAAATTTGAACAGGATTTACCCAAATTTAAAGGAAAAGCAGGAATTGGCATCATCAGTGATACCGATGCTCAACCGATAGTAATAAACTCTCATTTGGGACGATTTGCTATTGTAACAGTAGCTAAGATACAAAATCTGGATCAGTTGGAACGTGAACTCTTATCGGAAGGCATGCATTTTGCTGAATTAAGTTCCGGAAACACGAACCAGACCGAACTGATTGCTCTTCTTATAATTCAAGGCAAGAGTTTTGTGGAAGGCATTGAGAATGTATACAACCGTGTGAAAGGTTCCTGTTCCATGTTACTGCTGACAGAAGATGGTATTATCGCGGCCCGTGATAAGTGGGGGCGTACTCCTATTATAATAGGTAAAAAAGACGGTGCTTATGCGGCAACCAGCGAATCGAGCAGCTTCCCAAACCTGGATTATGAGATTCTGAAATATATAGGTCCGGGTGAGATTGTACGTTTACGTGCCGATGGAATGGAACAACTTCGCAAGCCAAATGAGCAAATGCAGATTTGTTCATTTTTGTGGGTGTATTATGGATTTCCAAATTCCAGTTATGAAGGTCGCAATGTAGAAGATGTACGTTTCACGAGCGGAATGAAAATGGGACTGAAAGATCCTTGTGAAGCAGATTGTGTATGTGGCATCCCGGATTCCGGTATCGGGCAAGCACTTGGATATGCCGAAGGTAAAGGCATCCCCTATCATCGTGCCATTGTAAAATACACCCCTACATGGCCAAGAAGTTTTACTCCCAGCAACCAAAGTATGCGTTCCTTAGTCGCTAAAATGAAGCTTATTCCCAATCGTGCCATGCTTGATAGTAAACGTATTATTTTCTGTGACGATTCCATTGTACGTGGCACACAGTTGCGAGATAATGTAAAAATTCTATTTGATTACGGAGCAAGAGAAGTCCATATGCGCATAGGTTGCCCTCCTATTATCTATGGATGTCCGTTTATAGGCTTTACAGCTTCTAAGTCGGATTTGGAATTAGCAACCCGCCGCATTATTAAGGAACTGGAAGGAGATGAGAATAAGAATCTAGACAAATATGCCACAACAGGTTCTCCCGAATATGAGAAAATGGTTCGTATTATTTCAGAACGTTTCGGATTATCATCACTTCAGTTTAATTCCTTAGAAACTTTGATCGAGGCCATCGGGTTACCAAAATGTAAAGTATGTACGCATTGTTTTGACGGTTCCAGTCATTTTTGATGCCATTAAGATATAATCATCCTTAATAGATGAGAAAAAGAGCTGCGAATTCTTTTGTAATTCGTAGCTCTTTTTTTACCTTTACGGGCACATAAAATAATCTTAATAATTGGATATATGACTTTAGTAGAACGTTTCTTAAAGTATGTGACCTTTGATACTCAATCAAGTGAGTTAACAGGCATCACTCCAAGTACTCCAGGACAAATGGTCTTTGCCGAGTATCTAAAAACAGAACTGGAAGCTTTAAAGCTCGAAGATATAACTCTCGATGAATATGGGTATTTGTTTGCCACTTTACCTGCCAATACAGATAAAAAGTTACCTACAATAGGTTTTATAGCCCATATGGATACCAGTCCGGATATGAGTGGAAAAAATGTAAAGCCACAGATTATTAAAGAATACGATGGTGGAGATATTGTGTTGAACAAAGAGAATAAGATTGTTCTTTCACCTGTTCAATTTCCTGAATTGCTTGATCACAAAAGTGAAGATTTAATTGTAACCGATGGGAATACACTCCTTGGCGCAGATGATAAAGCCGGTATTGCTGAAATTATATCAGCAATCGTTTATCTGAAAGAGCATCCGGAAATTAAGCATGGCAAGATCCGTATAGGATTCAACCCCGACGAAGAAATCGGTGAAGGTGCCCATAAATTTAATGTCGAGCAATTTGCTTGCGATTGGGCTTATACGATGGACGGTGGTGAAGTTGGCGAACTAGAATTTGAAAACTTTAATGCAGCTTCCGCCAAGATTACTTTTAAAGGGCGTAACGTACATCCGGGCTATGCAAAAAATAAAATGATAAATTCTATCCGTGTAGCTAACCAATTTATTGATATGTTACCGGAATGTGAAGCTCCTGAACATACGGAAAGTTATGAAGGTTTTTATCATTTGATAGGTATTCAGGGAGAAGTAGAACAAACTACTGTTTCATACATTATCCGGGATCATGACCGGGTTAAGTTTGAGAACCGTAAAAAAGAAGTAGAAAGAATAGTGAAATACATCAATGAAAAATATGGTGAAGGTACTGCAACCCTCGAACTTCGCGATCAATACTATAATATGCGTGAAAAGATAGAGCCTGTGATGCATATTATTGATATAGCTTTTGATGCGATGAAACTAGCAGGAGTAGAACCGAAAGTTAAAGCTATTCGTGGAGGTACGGATGGAGCACAACTTTCTTTCAAAGGTTTACCATGCCCTAATATCTTTGCCGGAGGATTGAACTTCCACGGACGATACGAATTCGTTCCTATCCAATCTATGGAAAAAGCCATGAATGTAATAATCAAAATTGCGGAACTTATCGCTAATAAATAATTATAATACTATGAAAACCACACCGTTTACCGACATACACATAGCACTCGGTGCTAAGATGTCTGAATTTGCAGGTTACAATATGCCGATAGAATACAGCGGCATTATTGATGAACACCTCACTGTTTGCAATGCAGTAGGAGTCTTTGATGTGTCCCACATGGGAGAGTTTTGGGTAAAAGGTCCTAAAGCATTGGAGTATTTGCAAAAAATCACTTCTAATAATGTTGCTGCTTTAGAGCCTGGAAAAGTACAATACACTTGTTTTCCGAACGATAAAGGAGGGATAGTTGACGATTTCCTACTCTATCAGTATGAACCGGAAAAATATCTTTTGGTAGTAAATGCTGCTAATATAGAAAAAGACTGGAATTGGTGCGTAAAACAAAATACAGAAGGCGCAATTCTGGAAAATGCTTCCGACCACATGGCGCAACTTGCCATCCAAGGGCCTAAAGCATTAGAGACATTACAGAAACTGACCTCCGTAAACCTGTCCGATATACCTTATTATACTTTTGTAGTAGGTGAACTGGCCGGCGAGAAAGAAGTGATCATTTCAAATACAGGATATACCGGAGCCGGAGGTTTCGAGCTTTATTTCTATCCGGAAGCATCAGAGAAAATATGGAATGCAGTATTTGAAGCCGGTAAAGAATTCGGTATTAAGCCGGTAGGATTAGGATGCCGCGATACATTACGTCTAGAAATGGGCTTCTGTTTGTATGGAAACGACATCAACGATACCACTTCCACCATAGAAGCCGGATTGGGATGGATTACCAAGTTTACCGAAGGCAAGAATTTCATATCCCGTCCTCTTTGGGAAAAGCATAAAGCAGAAGGGACCACCCGCAAGCTTATCGGTTTTGAGATGATTGATAGAGGAATCCCTCGTCACGGATATGAACTGATGAATGAAGCCGGTGAAATAATAGGTGAAGTAACCAGCGGAACGATGTCTCCTTGTCGCAAAATAGGTATCGGTATGGGATACGTAAAACCTGAATATTCAAAAGCAGGGACAGAAATTTTTGTCAGCGTCAGAGGAAAAGGCGTGAAAGCTGTCGTTGTCCGCCCTCCTTTCAGAAAATAAGGTTATAAAGCAGAACTGTATTTTTACATATTAAAGTGTTGATGAATGGTCAAATTCGTCAGCACTTTTTCATTTGTTTACCGCCCGTTATTAATAATTTTCCTGTATTTTTGCATTGACCAAATACAAGAAAGTCTATGTCTCATTTAGCTCCTTTGATAGCAGACCTTGCATTGATCCTTATCTGTGCAGGTATTATAACGCTGATATTTAAACGCCTAAAGCAGCCTTTAGTACTAGGATATATCGTTGCCGGTTTCGTGGCAGGCCCACATATGCCGTTGACTCCTTCAGTAATGGATGTAGCCAATATACAAACATGGGCGGATATCGGTGTTATCTTCTTACTGTTTGCTTTAGGATTGGAGTTTAGTTTCAAGAAGATAATGAAAGTAGGCGGTACAGCCGTCATTGCTGCTGTAACAATCATTTTCTGTATGATAATGGTCGGGATCTTCGTAGGACTCAGCTTCGGTTGGCATCGGATGGATTGTATTTTCTTGGGCGGTATGCTTGCCATGTCTTCCACTACCATTATATATAAGGCTTTTGATGATTTAGGTTTGCGCAAACAAAAATTTGCAGGATTGGTGCTGAGCATTCTAATATTAGAAGATATACTGGCAATTGTCCTAATGGTGATGCTATCTACAATGGCCGTAAGCAAGAATATTGAAGGGGCAGAGATGCTTGACAGTATCGGAAAACTTGGTTTCTTCCTGATTCTTTGGTTTATAGTCGGTATCTATATCGTTCCCCTTTTTCTGAAACGGATGAAAAAGTTAATGAGCGATGAAACATTGCTGATTGTTTCGCTCGGTCTTTGTTTCGGAATGGTGGTAATGGCATCAAAAACAGGGTTCTCTCCTGCCTTTGGCGCATTCATTATGGGCTCTATTCTTGCAGAAACAATTGAAGCGGAACAAATAGATCGTTTGGTAAAACCGGTAAAAGATTTATTCGGTGCTATATTTTTCGTATCGGTCGGCATGATGGTCGATCCCGCCATGATTGCCGAATATGCCGTACCTATTATTGTGATAACCTTTGCCGTGATATTTGGACAAGCGATCTTCGGAACCTTTGGAGTGCTGCTTGCCGGACAATCTTTAAAAACCGCCATGCAGTCTAGCTTTAGTTTAATGCAAATAGGGGAATTTGCTTTCATCATTGCTTCACTCGGCGTAAGCCTGCACGTCACCAGTAATTTCCTTTACCCGATTGTGGTAGCAGTTTCCGTAGTCACCACCTTCCTTACACCTTATATGATCCGATTGGCGGGTCCGGCATCGGAAAAAGTGGAACATTGGCTGCCAACAAGCTGGAAACAGTTCATGGAACGTTACTCTTCCGGTTCTCAAACCGTAAATCATGAAAATAACTGGAAAAAACTTCTAACGGCAATTGTACGCATCGTAATTATTTATTCCATTTTATCTATCGCCGTAATCACCTTATCGTTCCAATTTATAATTCCATTTTTCCGTGCAAGCCTACCCCAATTCTGGGCTTCCTTACTTGGCGCAGTATTCACAATACTCTGTATTTCTCCTTTTCTGCGTGCCATTATCGTCAAGAAGAATCATTCAATTGAATTTTGTGCACTGTGGGATGACAATCGCTTTAACCGTGCTCCACTCGTATCAACCATTATCCTCAGAATGGTAATAGCCATATCTTTCGTAATGTTTGTCATCGCTAGTCTGTTCAAGGCTTCTATCGGTCTGGCACTTGGAGTAGCTATTTTACTAGTTTGCCTGATGGTCTATTCCCGCAGATTAAAAAAACAATCCATCATGATGGAGCGGACTTTTATACAGAACCTTCGTTTTCGTGACGTCCAAGCCGCCTATTTGGGTAAGCAAAAACCGGAATATGCAGGAAAATTGCTCTCCCGTGATTTGCATCTTACGGACTTTGACGTGCCCGGTACTTCACTTTGGGCAGACAAAACGCTGAAAGAATTAGCTATCGGGCAAAAATATGGAGTGCATATTGCATCTATTCTTCGTGGTAATCATCGGATTAACATTCCCGGTGCATCAACAAGAATCTACCCCGGAGATAAGATTCAGGTAATAGGCACGGATGAGCAGCTAACTGAATTCGGAGAAGAATTGACAGATGCAGCGATAGATCAAAATGAGCCGGATATAGAAAAGCATGAAATGAGTTTAAAACAATTTGTTATCGATAAAGATTCCGTATTTCTTGGTAAGTCTATCCGAGAATCAGGCATCCGGGATAAATATAAATGCTTGATTGTTGGTGTGGAACGTGCTAACGACGCACTGAAGACGCCGGACGTGAACATTCCTTTCGAAGAAGGAGATATTATCTGGGTAGTGGGCGAAAATGACGATGTGTACAAATTGGTTAGTGAAAAAACGGATAATTCCCCATCAAGTGATAAATAATACCATACTTTTACAACATTATAATCTAAAATTATTTTACCATGAGTGATCCTAAAGATTGTTTGTATTGTCAAAATAATGACACCTTACACAGTTTAATGATTGAAATAGCTCAGTTGAGTGTTTCACGTGTATTTCTTTTCAAAGAGCAAACCTACCGTGGCCGCTGCTTAGTGGCTTATAAAGACCACGTAAACGATTTGTTTGAATTGAATGATGAAGAGCGAAATGCTTTCATGGCAGATGTAGTTCGCGTAACCCGTGCGATGGATAAGACTTTCCACCCGACAAAAATAAATTACGGAGCTTATTCCGATAAACTCTCTCATTTGCATTTTCATTTAGCACCTAAATATGTAGACGGACCGGACTTTGGCGGCACTTTCACCATGAATCCCGGTAAAGTTTATTTCACAGATAAGGAATACCAAGAAATGATTGAAGCGATTAAAGCTAATCTTTAGCTCCTAACTCTCAGTTTTTTCTTTTGGCAATAATTAGAAAAGATGGGGCGATAGCCTGTCTAATAGGCTTATCCGTAAACATTAATTCTAATTTTGCATATATTTTTAAATTACTTATTATCACCTTCACCTTATCACTATTTAGACATATACATCTGATAAATAGCATATTGCAGTGCAGGTACTTTTCTTTAGTTGAGAGTTGAGAGTTAAGAATTGAGAGTGAAAGAAGTTTGGATGGGAATCCTAGATTTCAACTCTCAATTAAAGAAAGCCAATGATTCACGGATGACGCGAATTGAGCGAATAAAAACGGAGTTCCTCCATTATTAAACCGATATAATCAGTGTCCTCCGTGAACCAAGTTCTCTTGGTCTATTGTAAAAAAGGTAGCATAATCCATTTTGGAGTGCAGCTCACGAAAATTTACCTTCACTGTAACAAATTGACAATCAACAACAAAGATATAAATAGTGATAAGGTGAAGGCAAATCAAAGTAAAAGTTGAAATAACAGAATCAGCAAAACAAGCAAGCTAAAAACGCCTAAGGGAGTGTCGGCTTACGCCCCCGTAGATGTAAGCCATCGTTCCCTTGAGCGTTAGCCATCGCTCCCTTGTGCGTTAGGTAACGCTCCCTTAGGTAATTTTGAAACGACCATGATGTTTTTTAAAAACACCTTGATGTTTTTTAAAATCATCGGGTTGATTGAAAAAAACATAAGGACGTTTGTAAACAAACATACGGTCGATTGTTGACAAACTCCTATCGTTTGCAAACAATCGACCGTATGTTGAATGGGAATAAACTTCGTAGAAAAACACTAACCCGAAAAGTCCTTTTCATTAATCTTCATTGTCAAAATCAAAGTCAAAATCAAAATCATCCATAAATTCAGGTTCGGTAAAGTCTTCAAGACTTCGGCGCTCTTTTTTAGTAGGTCTTCCCGTACCCCTTGCCCTATCTACAAATCCGCTTATTTTACTCATCTCCAATAATTCATATTGGTCGGGAGTGGTTACATTTTCCATGTATTCGGATACCAGCTTAGCTCCGACACGTTTCTCAATGGGCTGTACAACTTTAAAAGAATAAGTAATAGGAGGTTTCTTCACTTGAATAACATCTCCCGGTTTAATCATACGTGCGGCTTTAACTTGTGAACCTCCAATCATAACACGTCCTTTTTTGCAAGCTTCGGCGGCAATTGTGCGTGTCTTGAAGATCCGGGTAGCCCACAGCCATTTGTCTATTCTTGCTTCAGCCATATTCTTTATTTCTTATTATATTGGTTCATCGTGATATCAATACCTGCCAAGCAAAAACTTTTCACTATTTCTCCGGCAGTTTCCAAACGCTCATCCATTGTTTTCATATCTTCTTCAGAGAAATGTCCGAGCACAAAATCAATTTGTCCGCCCCTTGGAAAATCATTTCCGATACCAAATCTAAGACGTGCATAGTTTTGAGTACCGAGTGTCGCTGCAATATGTTTCAACCCATTGTGTCCGGCATCACTACCTTTACTTTTAAGACGTAAGGTCCCAAATGGCAACGCTAAATCATCGACAATGATTAACACGTTTTCCAAAGGAATATTTTCTTTTTGCATATAATATCGGACTGCGTTTCCACTCAAATTCATATAAGTAGAAGGCTTCAGCAGAATTAAAGTTCTGCCTTTTACAGACAGAGTTGTGGTTGCTCCATAACGTCCGTCTGTAAAAACAAGATTGGACGCCTTTGCGAGGGCGTCCAATACATTGAATCCTATGTTGTGACGAGTATTTCGGTATTCTTCACCTATATTACCCAATCCTACAATCAAATATTTCATTGAAATTGGTTGTAATCTTTCTTATAAGATTAATTATTTAGCAGTAGCAGCTGCACCTCTTGCCGCACGAGTTAACTTAACAGCGCAAACAACAGCTTCTTTAGCGTTAATCAATTCAAGACCTTCATAAGACAACTCACCTACTTTGATAGTTTTTCCTAATCCCAAGTTACTAACGTTAACTACCAACTTTTCAGGAATAAGATTATACAAAGCTTTCACTTTCAACTTACGAGCTTGAAGAGACAACTTACCACCGGCTTTAACACCTTCTGCCAAACCTTCCAATGCAACAGGAACTTCCATAACGATTGGTTTAGCTTCATCTATTTGATAGAAGTCTACATGAAGAATCGTATCTTTTACCGGATGGAATTGGATATCTTTCATAATAGCGTTCACCATTTTGCCATCGATAGTAAGATCTACTACGTAAATATGCGGTGTATACACCAAATTGCGAAGACTGTCATACGAAACAGTAAAATGTGTTGCAACAGGTTTTCCGTCAGCATCTTTTCCAACTCCATACAATACACAAGGTACTTCGTTGTTTTTACGCATAGCCTTTAAAGCTTTTTTCTGTTCAGAAGAACGTTCTGCAATGTTTCTTGCAGTTCCTTTTAGTTCAAATGATCTCATTTTTTAATTTTTTTGTGTTACTCTAAATTAAGTTTATTCAAATGCTTAATTCACCATCACACGATGTGGTTATATCACACGATGTTTCAAAAGCGGTGCAAAATTACGCTTTCTTTTCGATAAATCAAATATTTAGACGATATAATTAGATTGATCGCTTATCTTTTTATCTAGAAATCAATATCTATTTTTATTTCATCAGCTAAATCTCCGGTAGTTTTTTCCTCTTTCTCCGTGCAATCTTCTTGCATTTCAGTCTCTACCATATCAACTTTTTGGGAAACTTGAGCAGGTTCACCCTGGGTTTCATTAATGAATTCGATAGCCTGATTAAGGCCATTCATGAATTTTTCAAAATCCTCTTTGTATAAAAAGATTTTATGCTTTTCGAAACTAACTTGCGAATCGTCTCCTTCACCGGAAACAATTTTCTTACTTTCGGTAATGGCAAGGAACATTTCATCCTTACGGTTTTTCTTCACATCCAGATAATAAATGCGTTTACCGGCTTTAATAGACTTTGAGAATATAATCTCTTTGTCATTCATTTCAACTGCACTTTTCTTTTTGAATTCTTCCATGTTTCTTTAAAGTAATCTGTTTCTACATTGAAAAGGTTTATAGAGACCTTCCCTAAATCGGGCTCAAAATTGAGTATTTTTTTTAAATAGTCAAAAGAAAAAAGCAGAAACTTCATTGTAAAATCTCTTTTTAATATCCAACAAAAGAAATATTGTATAAAAAATGCAATTTATTTGTCGGTTCTCACTAAAAATATCTACTTTTGCAGCTCGTTAATAAAAGTAATATTCAAGAAAGTTATGATTAACAGAGTTCTTATTCGTCTAAAGATTGTACAGATTATCTATGCCTATTATCAGAACGGAGGCAAGAACCTGGATACCGCAGAGAAAGAGTTGTTTTTTAGCTTGTCAAAAGCATATGATCTATATAATTATCTGTTGCTATTGATGGTGGAGTTGACGAAATATGCCGAAAAGCGAATAGATGCCGCAAAAAACAAATTAGTGCCTACCAAAGAAGAATTAGCCCCTTGCATGAAATTCGTAGACAATCAATTCATAGCACAGTTGGAAATAAACAAGCAACTGAGTGAATTCGTTGTTAATCAAAAGAAAAGCTGGGACAATGAAACCGAATTCATTAAAGATCTGTTCGAAAAAATAAGCGAATCCGATATATATAAGGAATATATGGCTACAAAAGAAACATCTTATGAAGATGATCGTGAATTGTGGCGCAAATTATATAAAAGCTTCATTTTCAACAATGAAACATTGGATCAAGTATTGGAAGATCAAAGTTTATATTGGAATGACGATAAAGAGATTGTGGATACTTTCGTTTTAAAAACAATTAAACGTTTTGAATTAAAGAATGGCGCAAACCAACCTCTACTTCCTGAATTTAAAGATGAAGAAGATCAGGAATTTGCGCGTCGTCTGTTCCGCCGTTCCATTTTGAATGCAGATTACTACCGTCATTTAATTAGCGAGAACACCCGTAACTGGGATTTAGACCGTATCGCTTTTATGGATGTGATTATTTTACAAATTGCATTAGCTGAAATTCTAAGTTTTCCTAATATACCGGTTAGCGTATCTTTAAACGAGTATGTAGATATTGCCAAACTATATAGTACAGCAAAAAGTGGCGGTTTTATTAACGGGACGTTGGATGGAATCGTTAATCAATTAAAAAAAGAAGGTAAATTGACAAAAAACTAATACCTTTGTTTGTTTACTAATTGAATGTAGAAATTAATTAAAAGAAATCTTATGAATTTATTAACTGTATTATTGCAAAGTGCTCCAACGGGTGGTGGTAGTTATTTTTGGATTATGATGATAGCTGTATTTGCTATTATGTATTTTTTCATGATCCGTCCACAAAACAAGAAGCAAAAAGAAATCCAGAATTTCCGTAAGAACCTGGAAGTAGGTCAGAAAATAGTCACTGCCGGAGGTATCTATGGTAAAATCAAGGATATCAAGGATACCACTATTCTTTTGGAAATCGCAGATAATGTAAAAATCACTATTGATAAAAATTCTGTTTTTGCAAGTGCTCCCGATCAAACTCAGGAAGCGTCTAAGTAAAAGAAGATGTTCCGTTTCAAGAACATAAGATATTTTTATACGAAGGTACAACGAAAGATTAAGAACTTTTTGCTCAGTGATAAAAGCAGAGAGTTTTTGGTCTTTTTGTTTTTTTTCATCGTATCAACGGGCTTTTGGTTATTACAAACCCTAAAGAACGATTATGAAACGGAATTTACAATTCCTCTACGCTTAAAAGGCATACCGAATGATGCGGTTTTAACTTCGGAACTTCCCTCCGAATTGAAGATACAAATCAAAGACAAAGGAACTGTTTTATTGAACTACATGTTAGGGCAGAGTTTTTATCCTTTGACACTTGATTTTGATGCTTATAAGAATAGAGGTAATCATGTTCGGATTTATGCACGTGAACTGGAAAAGAAAATTTTAAGTCAGTTAAATGCCTCAACGAGACTATTAGCGATCAAACCGGACACATTAGAATTCATCTATTCTCGTGGCAAAGCTAAAAAAGTACCGGTCTTATTGCAAGGAAACATATCGACAAGCCCGCAGTATTACCTGACAGATACGATTTACTCACAAGATTCTGTTATCGTATATGCCCCAAAATCCATTTTGGACACACTTCAGTACGCAAGAACAGAACCTTTAAATTTAAATAATCTTACTGATACAACCCGGCAGACATTATTATTGGCAAAAATCAAAGGAGCAAAGTTTGTTCCTAATTCAGTCAATATTTTATTACCCATTGACCTTATCACAGAGAAAACGTTGGAAATCCCATTAATTGGCGTAGACTTTCCTGCAGATAAAATATTGCGGACATTTCCGTCAAAAGTAAAAGTCACATTTCAGGTAGGATTAAATTACTTTAAAGATATTCATCCGGATGATTTTATATTAGAAGTTCCTTATAATGAACTATTAAACAATAATTCCGAGAAATATAAAGTGAAGATTAAATCCATGCCGGCAGGTGTCAGTCATATTCGTATTTCTCCGGCAGAAATTGATTATCTGATAGAACAACTTCCTACATATAATAATGATGAAGATTAAAATAGGTATAACCGGTGGCATCGGAAGTGGAAAATCAGTAGTTTCACATTTGCTGGAAATAATGGGAATTCCTGTCTATATCTCCGATATTGAGTCCAAACGACTAACTTTGGAAGATGAGAAAATACGTAAGGAGCTTACCAACTTACTTGGTAATGATATTTACAAAGCAGGACAATTAAATAAAACTCTTTTAGCTTCTTATATCTTCGGAAATCAAAATCATGCGGAACAAGTCAATCAAATAATACATCCTTGCGTTAAAGATGATTTTAGGAGATGGAGTCTCGAAAAAAACAATAATTGCCCGTTTGTAGCTATTGAATCTGCCATTCTTATTGAAGCTGGTTTTTCAGATGAGGTTGATGTAATAATAATGGTTTATGCTCCTTTAGAGCTACGTTTACAACGAGCTATGAAGCGAGACAATTCATCTGAGGAATTGATAAGAAAACGAATTCAAAGTCAGATGGATGATGAAAAAAAAGCGAAATGCGCCCATTATGTAGTTTATAATGATGATGTTACTCCGTTAATTCCCCAGATCCAAACAATTCTTGATCGACTGAAGAGCTAATATACTTTCCTAATATTTGTTTAAAACAAAGTATTTTCCTACGAATACGTTGTATGTCTCATAACTGAATGTTACTTTTGCCACTCGAATACTAAAATATTAAAATATAACTATGTTAAAGACTATTTTATCTATCTCAGGAAAACCGGGATTATACAAACTTATATCTCAAGGTAAAAACATGTTGATTGTTGAGAGTATTACACCGGATAAAAAGCGTATGCCCGCTTACGGAAATGAAAAAATTACTTCTTTGGCCGATATTGCCATGTATACAAATGATTCTGAAGTGCCTTTAAAGGATGTTCTGACTTCATTAAAAAAGAAAGAGAACGGTGCAGTAGCCTCAATTGATCCTAAAAAAGCAACGGTTGATGAACTTCGTGCATATTTCACTGAAATATTACCGGACTATGATCGTGACCGCGTTTACCCGACTGATATTAAGAAATTAATATCTTGGTACAACATTTTAGTCAGCAATAATATTACTGATTTTGAAGATGTAGAAGCCGAAAAGGAAACAACTGAAGCGGAATAAGTTTAAAGATTACAATCAGATATAAAAAATCAGTCCGGATTCGTATAAAATATACTAAATCCGGGCTGATTTCATTGGGGCTCCATACAATGAAAAACATTTTCCTACTCTCTATCTATGCCTTACCTATTAATTTTTAAATATTAATCCGTCTCCGGCAGCATCTACGAGAATCGGTTTGTTACGGTCGACTTCCTGAGCCAGTAATTTGCGAGACAAATCGTTTAATAAGTAACGTTGGATGGCACGCTTTACAGGGCGGGCGCCAAACTCAGGATCATATCCTGTACTTGCAAGGAACTGTACGGCTGCATCAGTCATTTGTAAATCCACTCCATTTTCAGAAAGCATCCGTTTTATTCCATTTATCTGGAGCATTACAATTTGCTCTATCTGTTCTTTGTCCAACGGTAAGAACATGATTGTCTCATCTATACGATTCAAGAACTCCGGGCGGATGGTTTTCTTCAACATAGACATCACCTCTTTCTTTGTCTCCTCAGTGATTACGTCCCGGTTCTCATCGTTCATTTTTTCAAACTGGCTTTGGATATATGCACTGCCCAAGTTTGAAGTCATGATGATAATGGTATTCTTGAAGTTAACCATACGTCCCTTGTTGTCTGTCAAACGCCCATCATCCAACACTTGCAACAAGATGTTGAATACATCAGGATGAGCTTTTTCAATCTCATCAAACAGTACTACGGAATAGGGTTTGCGACGTACAGCCTCAGTCAGCTGACCTCCTTCATCGTAACCGACATATCCCGGAGGAGCTCCGATCAGTCGTGAAACGGAATGTTTCTCCTGATACTCGCTCATATCGATACGCGTCATCAATGTTTCGTCATCAAACAAGTATTCGGCTAATGCTTTTGCCAACTCCGTTTTTCCAACCCCGGTAGTACCAAGGAAGATAAAAGAACCAATCGGTCGTTTCGGGTCTTGTAATCCGGCACGGCTACGACGTACGGCATCAGATACAGCAGCAATAGCCTCGTCCTGTCCTACGACACGCAGATGCAGTTCTTCTTCCAAATGAAGTAGTTTTTCACGTTCGCTTTGAAGCATCTTGCTGACAGGAATTCCCGTCCAACGGGATACTACATCAGCGATGTCTTCTGCATCTACTTCTTCCTTTATCATGGCAGTATCTCCCTGCATTTGATGCAACTCTTTCTGAATTTCATCAATCTCATCATTTAATGCCTGAAGTTTGCCGTAACGTATCTCGGCCACCTTACCATAATCACCCTCGCGCTCGGCTTTGTCGGCTTCAAACTTAAGTTGCTCGATCTGCTGTTTATTTTGCTGAATCTTGTTGACCAGCGTTTTCTCGCTCTGCCATTTTGCTTTCAACGAATTTTCATGTTCTCTTAACTCGGCAATTTCTTTGTTGAGCTGCTTCAGCTTCGGTTCATCCTTTTCACGCTTTATTGCCTCCCGTTCAATCTCCAACTGCTTGATTTTACGAGATATTTCATCCAGTTCTTCCGGTACGGAGTCACGCTCCATACGTAATTTTGCAGCAGCTTCATCCATCAGGTCGATCGCCTTATCCGGCAAGAAACGGTCGGTAATGTACCGATTGGATAATTCCACCGCTGCGATAATTGCATCGTCTTTGATACGCACCTTGTGGTGATTTTCGTAGCGCTCTTTCAATCCCCGCAGGATGGAAATAGTGCTCAAGGTATCCGGTTCATTTACATAGACAATCTGAAAACGACGTTCGAGCGCCTTATCCTTTTCGAAGTACTTTTGATACTCATCCAAAGTAGTTGCACCGATGGAGCGCAACTCACCGCGCGCCAATGCCGGTTTCAGTATATTGGCGGCATCCATTGCCCCCTCTCCTTTTCCTGCGCCGACAAGTGTATGTATCTCATCGATAAACAAGATGATATTGCCTTCCGATTTTGTGACTTCGTTGATAACGGCTTTCAACCGTTCCTCAAATTCTCCTTTGTATTTGGCACCGGCCACCAACGCACCCATATCGAGTGAGTATACTACTTTATCTTTCAGGTTCTCCGGCACATCACCGCGCAAGATACGGTGAGCAAGTCCTTCCACGATTGCCGTTTTGCCTGTGCCCGGCTCACCAATCAAGATCGGATTGTTCTTGGTTCTACGGCTCAAAATTTGAAGCACACGGCGGATTTCTTCGTCACGCCCGATAACCGGGTCTAGTTTGCCGCTACGCGCCGCCTCGTTCAGGTTGATTGCGTATTTATTCAGGGATTGATAGGTATCTTCGCTGGATTGAGAGGTCACTTTCTCACCCTTACGCAGCTCGGTGATAGCGGATTTGAGTTCTTTTTCCGTCATACCCGCATCTTTCAAGATGGTGGACGCAGTGCTTTTCACGTTGAGCAATGCCAGCACTATTTGTTCGAGGGATACATACTCATCGCCCATATCTTTGGCATACTGCGTAGCACGCTGCAACACATCGTTGGCTTCGCGGCTGAGATAGGGCTCGGCTCCCGACACCTTCGGAAGTGATTCGATCTGCTTGTCGAGGACGAGAGCTACTTGCTGCCCGTTCATACCCAGCTTCTGAAAAATGAAGTTGGTGACGTTTTCGCCTACCTTCATCACTCCGGCGAGCAAGTGTACCGGCTCGATAGCCTGCTGTCCATGACTCTGAACTGAGTTCACAGCCTCCTGAACCGCCTCTTGCGATTTAATTGTGAAGTTGTTAAAGTTCATATATTTGTTCTCCTTTCCTATTTTTTCTTCGTCTGTTAAACACTTTATATACTTCAAAAGATTTGCCAAGAAGCTGGCGAAACGGATTTTTTAACCAATTTAACTTTTTGAAGAGACGGAAAGAGTATTCCTGATAGAAGAATACTGCTTTGAGTACGGTGGTCGCTATATATACATAAGGTATCTGTCATTTGTATTTTCAGGTAAGAAATGCTCCCTTCCCATTTTATCCGTAGAAAACAAGACGGGTTTTCAGAGAATGGGAACAGAGGATGAGAACAGCATTGTAAAAGGTTAGTTCGACGAAAATCCCTGCGATTGTGGCACGGAACCCAAAAACGGCAAAATGTCCACCTTCATTTTTACAAATGTCCACTATATTTTTCAAGAATCACTATTTTACGTTTTATAGAGCATATTTATTTTATAAAATGTCCACCTCTTTTTTTAGAATGTCTCCCATTCTTGCTCCGAATCGCCATTATATCTCTTAAGCAGTATATTATATTTTGAAATGTCTCCCCTATTTTCCATAAATGTCCACCATATTTTTTTAGAATCACCGTTTTACGCTTTGTAGAGCATCTTCATTTTATAAAATGTCCCCCTCTTTTTTTGAAATGTCTCCCTTATTACTCTTACATAGTTACAAAATATCGCTCTTATCTGCTCACATTTCACTAAGATGTTAGAAAAAGGTACAACCAACTTACTTTTCAATCCGACTAAGACGCGGACAGCACAGATGATATGCCTAAAAGAAAAAGCATACCGACTTTCCGAATCCTCCGTTTCTGCACATCTGCTAAAGGACAGAATAGAGTGACAGATTGTCATATCCGGTATTCCTATATGCTTACATTTTCCATTCGGATCAAAAAGTATTTTCATCAGGATAAAAAACAGCGAAGCGAGAGCTTAAATATTATCTCCACGAGCATAAAAATTATCATCGCGATGATAATAATTCTACTCGCCATGATAATTATTATCATCGCCATGAAAATAATTATCATCGCGATGAAAATTCGTATAGTTGTAATAATGGCTACAGATATCTGTAGCATCGATTCTTGTACTCTATATGAAAGCATCTTAATTATCGTGACGAGTTCATGTTTTATCCACAAAAAAGTAGTAGATTTGCATGATATTAATCTCTTTTCAGAACAAACAAAATATCATTTATATGAACAAAAAGATAGCTGTTATATTTGCCATTCTGGCATTTGGCTTCATTGCTTGCAGCGCAGATAAAAATAAAAAGAAAAGTAATATGGAAAATCAGAAGGAAACGCTGGTATTGATTGAAACCGGCATGGGAGATATTAAGGTGAAGTTGTATAACGATACACCGAAACATCGTGATAATTTCATTAAGTTGGTGAAAGAAGGTGCGTATGACGGTACTTTGTTCCACCGCGTAATCAAGGACTTCATGATTCAGGGGGGTGATCCCGATTCAAAAAATGCTCCGGCAGGGAAACAACTCGGCGCAGGCGATGTGGGATATACCGTTCCGGCAGAGTTCGTATATCCGAAGCACTTCCACAAAAAGGGCGTACTGGCGGCAGCACGTCAGGGCGATCAGGTAAATCCGAAGAAGGAATCTTCCGGCTGCCAGTTCTATATCGTGACGGGTAAGGTGTACTCCGAAAGTGAGATGCTGGGCATGGAGCAACAGATGAACAAGAACAAACTGACGGCGGCGTTCAACAAATTGGTGCAGCAGCATATGAAGGAAATCTACAAGATGCGGAAGGAAAATGACGAGGACGGATTGTATGATTTGCAGGAACACCTGGTAGCGGAAGCGCAAGTGGAAACGGACAGTCTGCCCGACTTCAAATTTACACCGGAACAGGTAAAAGCCTATACCACTGTGGGTGGAACTCCGCATCTGGACGGCGAGTACACCGTATTCGGTGAAGTTGTAGAAGGTATGGAGGTAGTGAACGCCATCCAAAAGGTGAAAAAGGATCGTGGCGACCGCCCGGTAGAAGATATCAAAATGAAAGTTTCCGTAATCGAATAAAAAATGATAGAAATAGGCAGGCATACACTCGACAACGGTCTGCGGATCGTGCATAGCGAGGATAAAACGACACAAATGGTCGCGCTCAATCTATTATATAATGTAGGCGCGCGCGATGAGCATCCGGATCACACGGGTTTCGCCCATCTTTTCGAGCATCTGATGTTCGGAGGTTCCGTCAATATTCCCGATTATGATTCTCCGCTGCAACAGGCGGGAGGCGAGAACAATGCCTGGACGAACAACGATATTACGAATTATTATATCACGCTGCCCCGACAGAATATCGAGACGGCATTTTGGCTTGAGTCCGACCGTATGCTAAGTCTCGCTTTCACTCCGAGAAATCTGGAGGTGCAGCGCCAAGTCGTGTCGGAAGAATTCAAGCAACGCTATCTCAACCAGCCATACGGTGATATGGGCGCATTGGTTCGCGAACTCGCCTATCGTGTTCACCCCTATCAATGGTGTACCATCGGCAAAGACATTTCGCACATCACACAAGCTACTTTGGATGAGGTAAAGGATTTCTTTTTCCGCTTTTACGCGCCAAATAACGCCATACTTGCTGTGTCGGGCAACATCACGCTGGAAGAGACCATCCGTCTGGCGGAAAAATGGTTCGGTCCGATTCCGCAGAGAGACGTACGTCCCAGAAATCTGCCGCAAGAGCCTGCACAACAAGAAGAACGCCGCTTGTCGGTAGAGCGCAACGTGCCTGCCGATGCTCTCTCCATGACTTTTCACATGGTGGAGCGCACACATCCCGACTATTACGCCTTCGATATGCTCTCGGATATTCTCTCCAACGGACGTTCCAGCCGTTTGGTACAGCATCTGGTGAAGGAGAAGGCGGTCTTCTCCACGGTAGACGCCTACATATCCGGTTCGGTGGAAGCAGGACTTTTTCATATAATGGGCAATCCTGTTCCGGGCATATCCTTAGAGCAGGCGGAAGAAGCTATCCGGCAGGAGTTGGAGTTGCTGAAAAACGAGCCGATAGCCGAAGAAGAGCTGGAGAAAGTGAAAAACAAGTATGAGAGCAATTTCATATTTGCCAACATCAACTATCTGGACCTTGCCACGAATCTGGCCTATTTCGAGCTAATCGGAAAAGCGGAGGACATTAATACGGAAGTGGACAAGTACAGGGCGGTTTCTGCCTCGCAGATAATGAGGGTGGCAAAAGAGACCTTCGTACGCGAGAACAGTTCCACCTTATATTATATAGCGAAAAAAAATACATGAGTCATTTCTTCAATACATATCGAGAACATTACCGGGCGCTGATCTACTTGGGCATTCCTATTGTCATCGGGCAAATCGGTGTCATCATATTAGGATTTGCCGATACGCTGATGATAGGACATCACAGCACGAATGAACTCGCAGCCGCCTCGTTCGTCAACAATATGTTCAATCTGGTGATTATTTTCAGCACGGGATTCTCTTACGGACTCACTCCCATCATAGGCAGCCTGTACGGGAAAGGAGATTTATACGCTGCCGGAAGAGTTTTGAAGAACAGTTTGGCGGCAAACGTCCTTGTGGCGCTGCTGCTCACCGTTGCCATGACGATTCTCTACTTCAACGTAGAAAAGCTGGGGCAGCCGGAAGAACTGATTCCGCTCATCAAACCTTACTTTATCGTGTTGCTCATCTCGCTCGTCTTTGTACTGTTATTTAATGGTTTCAAGCAATTTGCCGACGGCATTACGGACACAAAAACTTCCATGTGGATACTCCTTGGCGGCAATATCTTAAATATCATCGGCAATTACATCCTGATTAACGGCAAGATGGGATTTCCCGAACTGGGTTTGTTGGGAGCAGGCATCAGCACACTGTTTTCGCGTATAATGATGGTAGTAATCTTTGCCGCGATATTCTTTTTCGGCAAACGCTATATACGCAGTCTGGCCGGATTCAAACGGGCGGTGCTGAACAAACCGGATTTCCGGAAGCTAAACGAACTGGGGTGGCCTATCGCTTTCCAGATGGGAATGGAAACAGCCTCATTCAGTCTCAGTGCCATCATGATAGGGTGGCTGGGTACGATTGAGCTGGCGGCTCATCAGATTATGCTTGCCATCTCGCAGATATGTTTCATGATGTACTACGGCATGGGTGCGGCAATAGCCGTTCGTGTGAGCAACTTTAAAGGAAAGGGTGAAATATTAAACGTACGCCGCTCCGCCTACGCCGGATTTCACCTTATCATGGTGATGGCAGTATCGGCTTCCATTCCAATTTTCTTGCTGAGAGACTATTGGGGCGGCTGGTTCACAGACAGCGAGGCGGTCAGCGTAATGGTGGCGAGCCTGATAGCGCCGTTGCTTATCTATCAGTTCGGCGACGGTCTGCAGATAGCCTTTGCCAATGCCTTGCGTGGAATTTCGGACGTAAAGCCGATGATGGTGATCGCCTTTATTGCCTATTTCATCATCTCGTTGCCCATCGGTTACATTTGCGGGTTCGTACTAGACTGGGGCATCGTAGGTGTGTGGATGGGATTCCCGTTCGGGCTGACGAGTGCGGGCATTATGCTGTTCCTGCGCTTCCGGCAACAAACAATGAAGGCATTAAATTAAGAAATAAGTATGCGGAAGGAAAACAAATCAATAAGGGCGAAGGTGACGGTAGGCTATTTATTGCTGACCACATTGTTATTTTTCTCTATATGGTTTGTGTATCAGGAAATGAAGGTATTGGCAGAGCCGGACATTTCCGAAGCCGAACTGGACGCCAAGCGAAAGATTACCAATAACACACTTGCCAAGCTCTATCAGGCAGAAGTTATCGGTCAGTCGCTAAGTGTCGGACGCCTGAATGATTACCCGCTTTACCGCAAGGCGATGCAAGAAGCACTTGCTTCGATCGATACCCTCAAGACTTTCGTTTCCGACTCCGTGCAATCACAACGTGTAGACAGCATCTCCTTACTGCTCAACCGGAAAGAACAAAATATGCTGAGCTTGCTCAAAGCAATGAACGACACGGCAGCGGCGGGCATTTATCAACGAAATATAGAGAAGATTATCTCACAACAGGATTCGTTGCTCAAAGAAGAGCGTGTGCAGAAGAAAGTAGTGGTCCGGCAAAACTCCTATCAGGTACAAAAGAAGCCGAAAGGTTTCTTCAAACGTCTGGCAGAGGCTTTCGCACCCGGAAAACAAGACACCGCTACGGTAACTAACACCTCGCATGAGTACATCACCGACACGTTGGTGCAGGCTTACAATCCGGCGGACACGGTTGCCGTCATCCTGAGAAACATACAGATACAAATAAGCGACAAACGTCAGGAGCACTTGGAATTACTTAGAAACAGGGCAAACAAGCTGCGTTACAACGGTCAAATCCTGTCTGCAAAGATAAACCAGATTCTCCGTGACTTTGAAGAAGAAGAGATGAGCCGCTCACTGGACAAACTGGAGCAGAACCGGATGGTGCGCCAACACTCCATGCGCGTCATCAGTGGAATAGCAATCGGCTCGGCATTCCTAGCCGCTTTGTTTCTGATATTGATATGGCGGGACATAACAAAAAGTAACCATTACCGCCGCGAATTGGAGATTGCCAAACAAAAAGCGGAGAATTTGCTTGTCTCCCGCGAGAAACTGATGTTGACCATCACGCACGACATCAAAGCACCGGTCGGTTCCATTATCGGATATACGGATTTGCTGTCCCGGCTTACGACAGAAGAAAGGCAGCGTTTTTATCTGGATAACATGAAAGCTTCTTCCGAGCACTTGTTGAAGTTGGTCAAAGACTTATTGGATTTCCACAAGCTCGACTCCAATAAGGTGGAGATAAATCGGGTTACTTTCAACCCGCACCAATTGTTTGACGAGATAAAGATTAGCTTTGAGCCGATAGCCGAGAAGAAAAATCTGAGGTTGGATTACCAAATAGCCCCCGAATTAAATGGGCACTACATCAGCGACCCCTTCCGGATACGGCAAATTACGGACAATCTACTATCTAACGCCATCAAGTTTACAGAGGAAGGCAGCATCGGACTGTTTGTTTCCTATCGGGAATCCAAGTTATATCTAACGGTAAAAGATACGGGTAAAGGTATCTCCGACGAAGAAAAGGATAAAATATTTCAAGAGTTCACCCGCCTGAAAAACGCACAGGGAGAAGAAGGTTTCGGATTAGGCTTGTCTATCACTCAGAAATTGGTTGCTTTGTTGGAAGGAACGATAAAAGTAGAGAGCATATCCGGAAAAGGAAGTTCTTTTGAGGTTTGCCTGCCGCTATTCCCGGTTGGTGGAATAATCGAAACTCAAAAAAAAGAGGAAAACGAATCACCGAAAAGTCCCAAACCCACCCGCGCTTTGCTCATTGACGACGACCGTATTCAGTTGGAACTCACAGTGGAAATGCTAAAACAACTAAACGTAGAAGCCGTATGCTGCGAACAACCGGAAGAGTTATTTGAATATTTAAAGAATGAATCGTTCGACATCTTGCTGACGGACGTACAGATGCCTGCCATGAACGGGTTTGAACTATTGGAACTGTTGAGGAGTTCCAATATTCCTCAAGCGAGAAGTATATCCGTTATAGCAGTCACGGCACGGAGTGATATGGATGAGGAGGATTTTAAAGCAAAAGGCTTTGCCGATTGTTTACATAAGCCTTTCTCTTTAAATGAACTAAGCCGTGTCTTTTCAATTCCCGAAGTAGCGCACGAAAACTCCGATAAGGCACAATTGGATACTGATTCCCATGAATTAAAATTCGCAGCACTTACCACTTTCTCGGAAGACGATCCGGCTGCCGCTGCAAAAATCTTGCGAACGTTCGTTTCCGAAACTAGAAATAACCGTGACGCATTACAGACAGCTTTGGATGCTTCAGATGCTAAGCATCTTACCGGATTAGCACACAAAATGTTGCCGCTTTTCAGAATGATAAACGCTACCCGCTGTGTCCAATTTCTTGCATGGCTCGAAGCACACCGCGATGAGGCTTTCAGCGCAGATATGCAAGAGAAAGCTATCTTTGCCTTAGAGGAAATAGATAAAGTTATCGTACAATGCGAGAAGTTCTCAGGATTATGTTAAAAGGTATTAGCGTATTTATCAAAAGAGGAAAAATAACCGTATTTTTGTTCAACTAAAATTTATTAGAAATGGCTGTTTCTATATTAATAGTAGAAGATGATATCACATTCGGAGTAATGCTTAAAACTTGGCTATGCAAAAAAGGCTTTGCTGCCGATACAGCAAGCAATATAGCCCGTGCCCGAAAATCATTGGAATCCGGTCATTTTAATCTTGTACTCTCAGATCTTCGCTTACCTGACGGTGACGGTATTCACCTATTGAAGTGGATGAATGAACATAGTCTGGAGCTCCCTTTAATCATCATGACCGGCTATGCTGACATCCAAACAGCAGTAGAAGCCATCAAATCAGGTGCAAAAGACTACATTTCCAAACCGGTGAATCCGGATGAACTTTTAAAGAAAATCAATGAAGCTTTATCGGACAACGATTCTATTCCCCCAAAACAGTCCGTGAATAAAGGAGAACAGATAAATAATAAAGTTCAGGATAATTTTCTTGAAGGTGAAAGCGATGCAGCCAAACAACTATTCGGTTATGTACGTTTGGTAGCTCCCACAAATATGTCTGTTCTGATAAACGGTGCAAGTGGAACAGGTAAGGAATATGTCGCCCATCGCATTCATCAGTTAAGCAAACGTGCTGATAAACCTTTCATTGCAATTGACTGTGGTTCTATACCAAAAGAGTTGGCAGCATCGGAGTTTTTCGGACATATTAAAGGCTCCTTCACAGGAGCTTTAACAGATAAAACAGGAGCTTTCGTTGCAGCCAATGGAGGAACTATTTTCTTGGATGAAATAGGAAATCTTAGCTATGAAGTACAGATACAACTACTTCGTGCTCTACAAGAAAGACGTGTTCGTCCCGTTGGTTCTACCCAAGAAATGAATGTAGATATTCGTCTAATCTCCGCAACGAATGAAAATCTGGAAGTTGCCATAGAAAAAGGCACTTTCCGTGAAGATCTTTATCACCGTATCAATGAATTCACTCTAAAGATGCCTTGTCTAAAAGATCGAAAGGAAGACATACTTTTATTCGCTAATTTCTTTCTTGATCAGGCGAATAAAGAATTAGACAAGCATCTTATTGGTTTTGACGCAAAAGCTGTTGCCGCCTTACAAGAGTACCATTGGCCCGGTAATCTACGGCAAATGAGGAATGTTGTAAAACGTGCCACACTGTTAGCGCAACAGAACTTTATCTCGATTAATGAATTGGGAAATGAAATTCTTGAAACGCCAACACAGACTATGAGCATTTCCCTACACAATGAAGAAAGAGAAAAGGAACAAATTCTAGAAGCTCTACGCCATACCAACAATAATAAGAGCAAAGCTGCCATGTTGTTGGGCATAGATCGAAAAACACTTTATAATAAACTCAAACTTTATCAGATCGATCTATAATATTTGATATTGTGGAATTATTCCACAATAATTTCTACACATCTCACTATTTTCTACAATCAAACGAATCAGAATATAACCATAACTACCTGTAAATATACACATTAGTAATAAACGACTACTTTGGCACGTGCTTTGAACTTAATTTCTCAGAAGGTAAAACAAGAAAATAGCAAGAACATTAACAATTAAAGCAAATGATTATGAGAAAGTTAGTTTATGTAGCAGTAGTAGGATTAACAATGGGTAGTAGTTTATCTATATTTGCACAAGAACCGGAGAAGAAAGATACAACAGTAGTAAATCCCGAAAATTCATTGGCATTTATGCAGGAGCCGGAGAAAAAAGACACAGCAGTGGTTGAAAGTCCAAGTATTTCTTTTGCTGTGATTCAAGAGCCAGAAAAGAAAGACACTGTAGTAGTTGAAAGCCCAAGTGTTTCTTTTGCCATGGCTCAAGAGCCGGAAAAAAAGGATAGCACTACTGTAGAAAAGCCAAAAGGTGAAGTCGGAACTTCTTATGCTATGGCCCAAGAACCGGAGAAAAAGGAACAATCACAACCTAGTGATTCAATAAAAAAAGAAAAAACGACTTGTCCTGATATGAAGTTAGCGTAACAATTAAGCACAGACGTTTCTATTTGAGAGAGGAAGCCGCAAACCTTAGTATTAGCGAATACTGAGGGCGGCTTTTTTGTTTATTAAGACACAAGTGCTTTCCATAAATTATCATCCGGAACAGGAGCTTCTACCTCTATTACTTTTTTAGAAACCGGATGAATGAAACTTATTTTTCGTGCATGCAAGCAAATACTTCCATCAGAATTGGAACGTGAAGAACCATATTTAAGATCCCCTTTTATCGGGCATCCCATTTTTGCTAACTGACAACGTATTTGATGATGGCGACCGGTCTTTAGATCAACTTCAAGTAAATAATAATTTTCAGAATGGGAAATAAGTTTATAATGAAGAATTGCTTTCTTTGAATTTTTTACCTCTTTATCATATGCATAAGACTTGTTCTGTTTCTCATTGCGTACAAGATAATTAGTAAGTTCTTCCTCTTCTTTTTGGGGACAGTTTTTCACAATAGCCCAATATGTTTTTTTTATCTCGCTATGTTTGAACATTTCATTTAACCTCGAGAGTGCCTTACTGGTTTTTGCAAAAATAACTAATCCACTCACAGGGCGATCCAAGCGGTGTGTTACACCTACAAATACATTTCCCTGTTTATTATATTTCTCTTTCAGATATTGCTTAACAATATCTGAAAGAGGAGTATCTCCGGTCTTGTCACCTTGAACTATTTCCGAACTACTCTTATTGACAATTATAATATGATTATCTTCGTAAACTACAGTCATATTACATATTCATTCCACCGTCTACCTGAATAACTTGCCCTGTGACATAAGATGACATATCAGAAGCCAGGAATGTAGCTACATCAGCAACATCTTCAGGAGTTCCACCACGACGAAGAGGTATTTTCTTACTCCATTCTTCTTTCACTTCATCAGAAAGTTTGGCAGTCATATCGGTAATAATGAATCCAGGAGCAATTGCATTGGCGCGAACACCACGTGAACCTAATTCCTGGGCAATCGATTTGGCTAAACCAATCATTCCAGCCTTAGAAGCTGAATAATTACATTGTCCGGCATTACCATGAACACCAACAACAGAAGCCATATTGATAATACTTCCATTCTTTTGACGCATCATAATAGGAGTACAAGCATGAATGAAATTAAAAGCAGATTTCAGATTCACAGCAATAACAGCATCCCATTGTGCCTCGCTCATACGCATCATCAAACCATCTTTTGTAATACCGGCATTATTTACCAAAATATCAATAGTACCAAAATCATCCTTAATTTGATTAACAACAGTTTCAGTTTCAGCAAAGTTTGCAGCATTAGATGCATATCCTTTGGCTTTTACCCCAAAAGCTTCTATTTCTTTAACTGTTTTTTCAGCATTTTCATCTATAACCAGATCTGTAAATGCAACATTAGCTCCTTCTGAAGCGAATTTTAGAGCAATAGCTTTACCGATTCCGCGTGCGGCTCCTGTAACAATTGCTGTTTTTCCGTTTAATAATCCCATAATTAAAAGTAAATTAAATTATTTATTGACTAATTTCTTTTCTATGTAAAGCTCCATAAACAATGTCTCGTACGTATTTTAAACGCGTTTCGGCATCAAGTCCACTACCTATATGACCACGAATATAAGGTACTTCTATTCCTTTTACACAATAATGTACTAACGTAGCTGTCATACTAACATCATCTATTTCAAAAACGCCTTTGTTTTTTCCTTCCGTTAGTACACTTTTGAATAGAATAATCTCTCTTGCATCAAATTTCTTGCGCACTTTTTCGACTCTCCAAATATCCCGAAAGAAATTAGCACGTAATGTTCCATTTCTATAAACAACTTCTTTCACGGTATCCAGTCGTGTATAAATCATTTCAATCATTTTTTCATCCGGAGAGATATTTTTCTCCGCAACGCTTTGCATAATCTCTGATAATCTGTCAAGTTCAGACTCAACAACAGCCATATAGATTTCATCTTTACTTTTAAAGTAAGTATAGAGAGTACGGCGTCCTTTCTTCGAAGCCAAAGCAATATCATTCATGGTTGTATTCTCAACTCCCATTTTCGCAAAGAGTTGTCGAGCCACATCTACTAATTTTGCTTTCGTTTTGGATACAGTCATAGGTTATTGCACATTGCTTAATAATTTGAGCAAAAGTACAGTTTTTATTGATACTACACAAGAAAAGAAAAATTTAATAAATAAAAAGAGTTAATATTCATAACTGACATAGCTGGTTTACAGCACATTATAGGTTTATTAAAAGTTTACTTGAAAAATATCTCATGAATATATTGCAATTTTAAAATAAAGTCGTACCTTTGCACTCACAAAAGAAATAAACATCGCGGAGTGGAGCAGTTGGTAGCTCGTTGGGCTCATAACCCAAAGGTCGTCTGTTCGAGTCAGG
>ENA-USUG01001629-USUG01001629.1-human-gut-metagenome-genome-assembly--contig:-NODE-1629-length-37226-cov-5.095400_pt1 | contig 37226 bp, 36 predicted proteins | sample MGYA00250059_ERZ773394 | MGnify/ENA primary metagenome ERZ773394 (study PRJEB29103, sample SAMN06111957) | human gut metagenome | biome: human gut; feature: ankylosing spondylitis patient; material... | reverse complement strand
ATACCGATATGTGCTTCGACAAGTGGGAAGTTACGGGAATTACGTTGTCCGACGAGGATTTGGCAAAATCAACGTTACATTTACCGGAATCCGGAGCATTCCATTGTGATCGAGCGCGGCGCCCGTGAGAAAGAGTATTATGACACGGATACCATCCAGACAAATGATAATCAGACGGCATCGGGCGTTATAGAGCGGTTTGTGGATTGCCTGGTGAAGGATACACAGCCTGAAATTCCGGCGCAGAGTGTGCTGAATGCCATGCGCGCTCTGTTTGCCTGTGAAAAAAGCGCGGAAATGGGCAGCGCTCTGGTGGATGTAGAATAATGCGATTTTCTGCTTGAGCACGTCATCCTTACAAGTGAACGCGACTAATTTAACACGGCATAAAAAGGCAGGGCGCTCCAAAAGAGCGCCCTGTTTGCGTTTACTGCAGACCCTGCTCGTAAGCCTCGATCATCTTCTTGAACGTGTGACCCGTAGAACCCGCGGGATTTGCCCGCCGTTTTAGCTTCCCCAGGTACTTTTCACAGGTATCCCCGGTGAAAATCTTAATGTCCAGCCGCAGGGTGTTATCATCCTCTGGGGTTACATAAATTCTGTCAATGAAGGTGTCAATAAAATCCTTGGTGATGGCCTCGGTCTGGCACTGCTTCTCCGCATCCCGAAGGACTTTGCGAAGGTGCTCCATATTGGCACGGAACTCCTCACTGGATTCCTGCTGGTCTCTAAGCTCCAGGAGCGCCTGCTCGCCGGATTTGATTTCCTGGTTGCACTGGGCGGTCATGGCTTTGAAATCCGCCGGTGTGATGCTCTCCAGGGTCACCAGCTCCAATAGCTTGGACTTCTTCTTTTTGGCAAGGTCAATGTTTGCCTGGGCTTCCTCGATTTTCTTTTCCAGATTGCCGTCGCAGGTCATGCAGCGGTACATCCGCTCGTATTCCGCAATCATGGCGGCGGAAGCCTGCCGGGTGTCCCGGAATACCTCAAAGAGCAGGGGAACCAGCTCCTTTTCGTAAATGGGGAAGGAGTCACAGGCATCTGCGCCGGACTTGATTTTGTTGGAGCAGACCCATTTGCTGTTTTGGTTGCCCAGCTTGTCCTTGGATTCCCGGCGGTAGTAGGCGGTGCCGCAGTGGGTGCAGAAGAGCTTGCCGGTGAGCAGATTGGCGTGATTGCAGATGCCCTGCCGGTTTTTTACATCCTCGCTTCTGCGCAGCAAAACCGCATAGGCCTTTTCCCACAGCTCCTCGGAGACGATGGCTGGGACGATCTGGCCGGTTTCATCCTTGAACATGACCCATTCCTCCGGCGGGAGAAATTTCTGTTTCTTGGTGAACATATCCACCACTTTGACCTTGTTGCCGACGTAGTAGCCCTTGTATTTGGGATTGGAAATCATATTGGACATGGTGGTGTGGGCGATTTTCTTGCCGTTCAGGTTCCGGTAGCCCTTCTCCCAGAACAGGTTTTCAATCTGCTTCATGGAGTAAGCCCCGGTGGCATAGAGGGTGAAAAGCTCCCGCACCATGGAAGCTTGGGTTTCATCGATGACAAGGCGGCCATCGTCTTTGGTGTAACCGAAAATTCGGGAGTTGCCCAGGACAACGCGCTGCTTGATAGCCTGCTGGTGGCCGAATTTGACGCGGGAGCTGAGCTTCCGCAGTTCGTCCTGGGCAATGGAGGACATGATGGAAAGCCGCAGCTCGGCGTCCTCGTCCAGGGTGTTGATGTTGTCGTTCTGGAAGAATACGCCAACCCCGCTGGACAGCAGCTGGCGGGTGAACTGAATGGAATCCAGAGTGTTTCGGGCGAAGCGGGAGATTTCCTTTGTAATCACAAAGTCGAATTTCCCGGAAGCGGCATCCTCTACCATGCGGTTAAAATCCTCCCGGTGCCTGGTGGAAGCGCCGGATATGCCCTCGTCAATATAGCCCGGGACAAAAGTCCAGGCGGGATTTTTCTTGATGAAGTCCTCATAATAGCCGATCTGATTGCCCAGGGAATTCAGCTGCTCATCGGATTCGGAGGAAACACGGGCATAGAAGGTGACCCGCAGAGGAAGGTCATAAATGGTCTTGGTTCGGAGAATCTGCCGTATGTTGTGTATATCCATGGTGTACCTCTAAAGTTCGTTGTATCATGTTCTACAATTATGATAGCACACATTGCGAAATATTACAACCCAAAATTGACTGGAAAAAGCGGCAACCCGTCGCCGGATTGCCGCCCGTTTGGTTTCAAGCTACCGTTCCTTGGAAGTGACCCGATTTTTGATTTTGATTCGCATACGGTTCCGCTGATCCTCCGTAATCAGGCCTTTGGCGTAGAGCGTGTCGTTATAATAGGTCAGCCACAGCTGCTGAATCGTGGCCTGGATGGTCTGTTCGTTTGGTTTCGGATGGTTGTCATTGTTTTCTGCCATAGTAAGCCCCCTGTGCATTTCCTAGTTTTCCCGGGATGAAAGCTCTTTATGCGCCGGTGCGCCATGCAGAAACCTGAGGGTATCACCGGGGCCGCTCAGGCTGCGATAGAATCTGTTTGCGATATTCAGTTGTCATATACAGGAAAATAGGGGGTGTGATGCATTAGTCACGAGGTGATTCCATCCTTTGTAATAGTAGCCAGCCCCGCAATGGAGAACTTCCACTCCGGCGGGAGACTGAGAATGATGGAAAATAGCCCAATGGCCTTGAGAGAAAGCCGGGTATCCCGGAGATGGTGGATGCTCATGACGGTAAAATCCTTATCCTTCGTTGCCCGAATTGCCGGCAATTGGAAATCCCTCCTTGTGGCAAAGGGAGTCGCGTTTTACGACACCCTTTGAATTTTTGCCGGGTGCAGACCGATTCTGGAAAGGCAAACGCCTCTTTTTGTGGCGGATACCCGGCTGCTGTCCTAAAAAGAATTAGAACGTATGTTCATATATTATATAGATAGGGAGGTGATTTGTCAAGAGAAATACGGAAAATAGTTGAAAATGGATAATTTTTCCTGGGGAAAAGTGGGAGGGTGTCGCATTTCACGACACCCTTGGGTGCGGGGGATATGTACGGAGTGGAATGTGGCGGTATGAGGTGGAGGGGGACGGAGTCTGATGCGGAGGGGTGGTTTGGAGGTTAGAAGGGGAGAAATATAAGAAATATGCACATCTAACGCAAGTGGTTTTGGACAAAGGGCTGTTTTCTCAGCCAATGTTTACGGCTTTACATACTTGATAAAGAATTTTATATTTCACAAACCATCGGATTTATTTGTCACCAATTCCAATTATTGAAAGATGGTGTTAAATTACACACGTGACACAGAAAATGTATTGACAATCAGTGAGAAATGGTGTATACTACGAGCAAAGTAAAGCCCGTAGGTGGCTTTACCTAGAAATGTGTTAAATTTCACTCTAGACGTGGAGAATTGAGAATGAAGTTAGGAAATATGGCCCTGGTTCGGAGCGGGTTGGTTCTTGGAAGAAAACAAGCCCGAGAAAAAACAGAATACCGCTACCCTTTGCTAAATCTAAAAAGCATTCATCCCAGCGGATGCATCGACACGTCCCTTTGTGAAACATTTGATGCTGTCGAACCACTGAATCCGGAATACCTGACGCATACCGGAGATGTTGTCATTCGTTTGACCGCCCCGTATACAGCTGTGTTGATTACAGAGGGGCTGGAAGGCTATGTAATCCCGTCCAGTTTTGTTGTGGTTCGGGCAAACAAAAACTTGCTGCTCCCGGAATATCTATTCTGGTTAATCAACTCGCAGTCGGTCAAGAGGCAAATTTCCGAGAGTGCGGTGAGCACTATATTGGGGTCGGTGAAACCTCGCTATTTTGCAGATTATGAGATGGACGCGTTTCCGCTTTCCCACCAAAGGGTTTTGGCAGAATTAAATGAGCTTGCTCATCGGGAAACACGACTTTTGGCGGAGCTGGCAGCCGAAAAAGAAAAGTACTACGATTTAATGATTAACCAGCTATTTACTGAAATGAAGAGAGGTAACTGAAATGACAACTCGTGCGGACATTGAAAGAGTTCTCTGGAAGGCCTGTGACAGCTTCCGGGGAAAGATTGACAGCTCTCGCTATAAGGACTACATCCTGTCCATGCTTTTTGTGAAATACCTGAGCGATGTTACCAAAGAAAAACGTGAAAACTACATGGCTCAGTATGGTGGTGATGAACGACGTGTGGAACGCGCCATGAGCCGGGAGCGGTTCTCAATCGATAAAGAGTCCACCTTTGATTTCCTTTACAGCGAACGCAACAGCAACGAAATCGGTCAGAAGATCAACGTGGCCCTGTCTCACATTGAAGAACATAACAGCGGAAAGCTGTGCAATGTTTTCCGCGCCATTGACTTCAATTCCCAGGTGGATTCCGGGGACATGAAGGAGAAAAAAGCGACCCTCAGCAATTTGCTGGAAGATTTTCATGACTTGGATCTCCGTCCCAGCCAGCTGGGATCTGCAGATATCATCGGCGATGCCTATGAGTATATGATTGCCAACTTTGCCTCTGATGCCGGTAAGAAGGGCGGTGAATTTTTCACACCCAGTCAGGTATCGGAACTGGTTGCCTCCCTGGTGAAGCCTCAGGAGAATGACCGAATTTATGACCCCACCTGCGGCAGCGGCGGCCTGCTGCTGAAGGCGTATAAGAAGGTGCCCAGCGGCAAGGTAGCGATTTATGGTCAGGAACTGAATGCACAGACCTGGGCGCTATGCACTATGAATATGTTCCTGCACGGTGTTGACGATGCCCGGATTTGGCAGGGTGATACGTTATCCAATCCCCAGAATCTAAAGAACGATCAGCTGATGCGTTTCCAGGTAGTGGTGGCAAATCCTCCATTCAGCTTGGATAAATGGGACAGTGGCTTCCTTGCAAACGCCGGCTTGGATGCCAAGGGCAAAAAGCAGGAGAAGATGACTGCGTCCATGGATGCCTATAAGCGCTTTGACATTGGTGTTCCCCCCAGTTCCAAGGGTGACTATGCCTTTGTGCTGCACATGCTGAAAAGTCTGGACGGCAACAATGGCAGAATGGCAGTGGTGCTGCCCCATGGAGTCCTGTTCCGCGGGGCCAGTGAAGGAAAAATTCGAAGAGCTTTGGTAGACAGCAACCTGCTGGATGCGGTGATCGGCCTGCCTGCGAATCTGTTTTATGGTACGGGCATTCCCGCCTGTATTCTGGTGTTTCGCACCGGACGCACCCGGGATGATGTCCTGTTCATTGATGCATCCGGAGAAGGTAACTTTGAAAAGGGGAAAAATCAGAACATTCTTCGACCCTGCGATATCAAGAAAATCGTGGATACCTACGAAGCCAGGGAAAACGTGGAGAAATACAGCCACCGGGCATCCCGCAAAGAGATTGCGGACAATGACTACAACCTGAATATCCCCCGGTATGTGGACACCTTTGAGGAGGAAGAGCCAGTGGATATCGACGAGGTGAAGCAGAACATTGCCAATATTGAGGCAGAGCTGGCACAGGTGCAGGCGCAGATGGCGAAGTATTTGGAGGAGTTGGGCTTATGAGTCAGGATTTGATGAGATACAGCGACCAGACATTTGAAGATATTAAGCATATCAATGAATATGGGCAGGAATATTGGCTTGCACGTGAGCTGCAGACAATATTGGGATACAATTCATGGCGTCGCTTTTCGGATGCCATTGAGCGGGCAAAGCTTGCATGTAAAAATAGCGGTTATGAGGTGGATGAACAATTTGCCGATGCCGTCAAAACATCTCCTATGCCTAATGGCGGTGTTCGGGAGATTGAAGATTTTGCGTTGTCACGCTATGCCTGTTACTTAATTGTTATGAACGGTGATCCTCGGAAAGAGATCATCGCTATAGGCCAGACTTACTTTGCAGTCAAAACCCGGCAGCAGGAATTGATTGAAAACTATGAAGAGCTATCCGAGGATCAGAAGCGACTGGCTATCCGAAATGAGATGAAGCGGCACAATATCGCTCTGGCGGATGCAGCGCACGATGCCGGTGTGATTGAACAGAAAGACTATGCTATTTTTCAGAACAAAGGATATCAGGGATTGTACGGCGGCCTGGGAGTCAAGGAAATTCATACCCGAAAAGGCCTGAAAAAGAGCGAGAAAATTCTGGATCACATGGGAAGTACAGAATTGGCAGCAAACCTCTTCCGTGCAACCCAGACAGAAGAAAAGCTGCGCCGGGAGAATATTCAGGGAAAAGCTGCCGCCAATCAGGCCCACTATGATGTGGGGCGCAAGGTTCGCCAGACCATCCAGGAACTGGGCGGTACTATGCCGGAAGATTTGCCAACACCTGAGAAAAGCGTAAAGCAGATTGAGCGTGAGGTCGAACGCAAGAAACTCAAGGGGAAATAAAACCATAGATGAGGAACTGCTTGGGAATTCCAATCAGTTCTCAATGATAAAAACGGAGGTGGAAGAATGTATCAAAGCGAATATGAGAAAGCCCTGGAGCAGATAAAGACTGCAGTGGAGTTTGCGGAAGACTGCGGCAATATCACCCGCTGCGAAAATGCCTTGCGCAATTTTGAACGGGGACAGGCCATGGCCTGCCTGCAAGACATGATCCGAGAATATGGAAGCCAGATCGATGCCTTCGGTATCTGGGTCGATGGGGTCAGCGTGGTGTATGGCGTACCACTGGAGCAATTTACGGATCTGGATATTCAGATACAGCTCCAATATATGAGCCGACATATTCCCGCATACGTTCTTCTGCGGGAAGGCGAAAAGGAGTTGGCAAAACGGGTTTGTCGATGGTTGGATGAAACGCATAACGCAAATAATTGACTAAGAAATAGTATTTAGGCTGAGAACTAAAAGGTTTCAGCAATCATAGGAGGGACATATGACGAAAAAGAAGAAAGAAAAAGATAACCGGCCATTCTCTGAACGGCATCCCAAACTGAGTATTTTCTATGGATTGCTATTATTATTTGGTATGGGGGCATTGGCAGTTCTGGCTATTGATACACTTCTGGCCCTGATTAACAGAGCAGCCGACGAGTTCATTCATTTATTAACCAAGGTGGTTAATAACCTTGATGCAGTGGTTATTGTTGCGTTGATCACTGGTGCAGTTTCTATTGTTGGTGTTATTATTAGTTCGATTGTTGCAAAGATAATTGACTATAAAAAGAATCGGCAAGCCTACTTAGCTCAGAAACGCGAAGCCCCGTATGGACAATTTGTGGACATGGTTTATAAGATTCAGACAAACACAAAGAACAAAAATTCCTACTCAGAAAAAGAAATGCTGGAAGATCTTTCAAAATTTTCAAAAGAAATAACACTGTGGGGTTCTCCCAATGTGGTCAACAAATGGGTTCAGTTTCGTGAAAATGGTGCAAATCCAGAAGAAGGAGAGAAAAATCTATTTTTACTGGAAGAAATAATGAACGAAATGAGAACAGACTTAGGCCTAAAGAAAGTTAAGAAAGGCAATCTTCTGGCCTTTTTTATAAATGACATCAAGAAAGCTATGAAGAATGCAAAGAAATAAAGGCAATAAGTCTGTTGAGGTGACGAAATGACCCCAGAAGTAAAAGAAAGAATAGACCAACTCCGGCACGGAATCATGCCGGAGGGTTATAGGAAGATCAAGTCTGGTATCGTGCCTACGGACTGGTCTGAGTACGCAATTGCCGATTGCTTGGAGCGTGTAGAGCGCCCCGTTGAGGTCAAGGAAGACGAAATGTATACACAGATTGGTATTCGATCTCACGGCAAGGGCCTGTTTTATAAGGAGCCTGTAAGCGGAAAGTCCCTGGGAAACAAAGCGGTTTTTTGGATTGAGCCGGATTGTTTTATACTGAATATCGTCTTTGCATGGGAGCAAGCCATTGCAAAAACAACGCAAAAAGAAGTTGGCATGATCGGTTCTCATCGTTTTCCGATGTATCGACCGATAGATGAGCGGGTTGATATTGATTATCTGATTTCCTATTTGATGACAAAGCGCGGTAAGGACATTCTGGAAGCAGCGTCTCCCGGTGGAGCCGGGCGAAACAGAACACTGGGTCAAGATCGGTTTATGAATAGCAAAATCGTTCTTCCTACACCTGCTGAGCAGAAAAAGATTGCCGAAATCCTTACCGCGCAAGATAAGGTCATTGAGCTGAAAGAAAAGCTCCTTGAGGAAAAGCAGCGGCAGAAAAGGTGTCTGATGCAGCAGCTTATTACGGGTAAGAAACGGTTACCGGGCTTCTCTGGGAATTGGTCAACAGATGAATTGGAAGAAGTATTTGATTACATTCAGCCAACACCCTACTTAGTTAAATCCACTAATTATTCAAATTCATATTTGACTCCGGTTCTGACTGCTGGTAAGACATTTGTTTTAGGGTATACGGATGAAGTCGAAGGAATATACCATGATTTGCCAGTCGTAATATTTGACGACTTTACGACGGATTCAAAGTATGTAGATTTCCCATTCAAAGCAAAGTCATCTGCCATGAAAATATTAAAAATCAAAGATGGCTATAATATTGGTTTTGCATATGAAGCAATGCAGATGTTAAATTTTGCTGTAGGCGGGCATGAGCGACATTGGATATCAAGATACAGCAAATTAACAATTGATGCACCCTGCCTTGAAGAGCAAGCTGCAATTGCTAACGTAATTTCTATAATAGATAAAGAGTTGGCATTACTCCAGCAGGATTTGGAACAAGAAAAGCAAAAGAAAAAAGCCCTGATGCAGCTTCTGCTGACGGGGATTGTGAGAGTATAGATGAGGAGGTAAACAAATGAAAAAGCCTATTGTAGCAATCATGTATGATTTCGACAAAACGCTCTGTACCAAGGATATGCAGGAATATGCGTTTATACCCACACTGGGGATGACATCTTCGGCTTTTTGGGGCGAGGTCAATACCATGACCGACAAAGAAGAGATGGACAACATTTTGGCGTATATGTACAAAATGGTTGAAAAAGCGCGGGAAAAGAAGATTCCGGTTACAAGAAAGACATTCCACGAAATGGGTATGAAGGTGGAATATTTCAACGGTGTGAAAACATGGTTTGAGCGGATCAACAATTTTGGAAAAGAAGCCGGTGTTCGAGTAGAGCACTATATTGTTTCCTCTGGGATTAAGGAAATTATTGAAGGGACAGAAATTGCGGATTACTTCAAAAAGATTTATGCCTGTGAATTTCTGTATGACTATAATGGCTCCATTCAGTGGCCCAAGTTCGCGGTCAACTACACGGCAAAAACCCAGTTTTTGTTCCGCATCAATAAGGGTGTGCTGACAATTGACAGTAAGAGTGCGGATAAACTCAATCGTTTTACTCCAGAGAATGAGCGCCCTGTTCCGTTTAGAAATATGATTTACATAGGTGACGGTCTTACTGATGTTCCTTGCATGAAGCTTGTAAAGTCAAACGGAGGACAGTCTATTGCAGTTTATGATCAAGAAAAAGGGAAAGAAGCTGCTGAATTGCTTAAAAAGGCAGATCGCGTTAATTTTGTTGCACCAGCAGATTACGGGCCTGACAGCGATATTGAAGTGATTGTGAAATCAATCATCAAAAAAATACAAGCTGTGGAGGAAATGCAGTCCTATCAGTAAACTGTAGAAGCGAGGCGGGAAAATCCCGCCCCGCTATTCGTGCTTTCTGAAACAAGACCGAAAGGAGGCTGAACCATGGACCAAAACGCTTATCTGGAAGTGAATGCCAGCCAAAAACCGGCGATTGAACTTCTCCAGTCCATGGGGTACACCTATATTTCACCGGAGGACTGCGAAACGCAGCGGGGCAGCAGATACCATGTGCTGCTGAAAGACATTCTACGGGGCCAGCTGCGCAAGCTGAACCGTTACAGCTATGCCGGTGCGGAAAACGAATTCTCCGCCGCCAACATTGAGCGGGCCATGGAGGAGCTGGACGAACCGTTGACCGACGGTCTGGTGCGCACCAGCGAGAAGATCTACGATGCCCTGCTGCTGGGCAAAAGCTATCCGGAAACTGTGGGCGGCGGAAAGTCCCTCAGCTTTAACCTGAAATATATTGACTGGGAACACCTGGAGAACAACCTGTTCCACGTGACGGAAGAATTCGCGGTGGACAGCCTGGACAAGCAGCACAATGCCCGCCCGGATATTGTGCTGTTTATCAACGGCATCCCTTTTGCGGTCATTGAGTGCAAAGCACCCCATATTCCCGTGGAGCAGGCCGTGGAGCAGATGATCCGCAACCAGCAAGCGGACTATATTCCTCAGCTGTTCAAGTATGCCCAAATCGTTATGGCAACCAACAAAAATACCGTAAAATACGCTACGGCAGGTACTCCCAAAAAGTTCTGGAGCGTATGGAAAGAGCAGGACACGGCATTCCTGGATTCCGGATTGGCACAGTTTGTAGCAGACAGAGTCCCTACGGAACAAGACCGGAATATCATCTCCCTGTTTCGCCAGGAGCGCTTGACGGAGCTGACCCGCTACTTTGTCCTGTTCGATGCCCACGTGAAGAAAATCTGCCGCTATCAGCAGTATTTTGCCATTCGGGAGATCATGAAAACCGTTGCGCAGCAGGATAGCCGTGGGAATCGCCAGGGCGGCGTGATATGGCATACCCAGGGCAGCGGCAAGAGCCTGACCATGGTGATGCTGGCCAAGTACATTCTGATGGTGCTTGCTGATTGCAATCCCCGGGTGGTCATTGTGACCGACCGAAAAGAGCTGGATGGTCAGATTGCGGCAACCTTTTCCCACACCCGGCTGAATCCTGCCCGGGCAACCAGCGGGCGGCATCTGGTGGAACTGGTGACGAGCGGAAAAGCGGATGTGGTCACCACCATCATCAATAAATTCAACACGGCAGAACGTCTGGCGGCGAGAAATACTTCCAGGGACGTATTCGTTCTCATTGACGAAAGCCATCGCTCCAACTACGGCTCCATGGCTGCCAAAATGCGTACCGTATTCCCCAATGCCTGCTATATCGGCTTCACGGGGACACCGCTTATGAAGCGGGAAAAGAACACTCTGACCAAATTCGGCAAGCTCATCCACAAATATACTATTCAGGACGGCGTGGAAGATGGCGCGATTGTTCCCCTGATTTATGAAGGACGATTTGTAGAACAGAAGGTAGATGAAGAAAATATCGATATGTGGTTCCGGCAGGCCACAAAACGTCTGACAGATCCTCAGAAGGAGGATTTGCGCCGGAAATGGAGCAGTATCCGCAGGCTAACTTCCACAGATGCCAGAATCAAACGTATTGCGCTGGATATCAACAATCATTTTATCCTTGGCTTCAAGGATACAGGCTTCAAGGCCATGCTGGCTACCAACTATAAGCGGGATGCCATTCGCTATCTGAAATGCTTTGAGCAGTTTGGTGACCTGAATTGTGCGGTTGCCATTTCTCCCCCGGATATGCGGGAAAGTGTGGATGACATCGATGAAGGCACCGATCATGAGGTTATCGAATACTGGGAAAAGATGATGAAACAGTATGGCGATGCTGACACTTACGAAGAAGCCATGAAGAACAAATTTTGCGACGGTGAGATTGATATTCTCATTGTGTGCAGTAAGCTGTTGACCGGGTTTGACGCGCCTATTTGTCAGGTGCTGTACATCGATAAGGAACTCAAAGAGCATGGCCTGCTGCAGGCGATTGCCAGAACCAATCGGCTTCACGATGGAAAAGAGTACGGTCTGATTGTGGACTATCGCGGCTTGATTCAGAAATTGGATGCCGCTATGGATATGTACAGCGGTGCCGGACTGGAAAACTTTGAGAGTGGAGACCTGAGGGGCGTTGTCATCGATGTTCTGGAAGCGCTGGGACAGTTGAGAACGGCCTATACCAATCTCATAGACATATTTACAGATATTAAGAATCTGGACGATACAGAAGCAGTGGAAGTTGCTCTGGCAGACGAAAAGAGGCGCGAACAGTTCTATAACCTTCTGTGTGCTTTTGGCAGAGCACTAAACCTTGCGCTGAATTCAGAACAGGTCTATGCCGCACTTCCAGGAGAAGAACGCAAAAAGTACCAAGATTGTTTTGTGTTTTTCTCCAAGGTGCGGCGCAGTGTAAAAATTCGCTATTGCGATGCCATCGACAACAGTGAGTACGAGCCTCTGATGCAGAACCTTTTGGACACGCATTTGTCTGTTGCCGGTCTGAAGCAGATTACTAGTCCAGTTGACATTCTGAATAAGGATGATTTTGAACAGGAATTGGAAGAATTGGGCTCTTTGCATGCGAAGGCGGATGCAATCACCAGTAGGCTGTCGAAAAGCATCAGCGCAAAGTACGAGGAGAATCCTGCATATTATGATAGCTTCTCCAAGCGGATTAAGGATGCACTGGATCAATACAAGGAAAAGGTTATCAGCGAGGCGGAGTATTTGGCTAAGATGCGGAGCATTCTGGAAGATTACCGTTCCGGAAAGAGCTCTGTCAGCTATCCGGAACGGATTAAGCACAATGTTCACGCGCAGGCTTTTTATGGTGTAATAACGGCGTTGTTCGATGATGCGCAAGTCGAGGGAATGACCCCTGATTTTGCGGCAGAGATTGCTGAAGAAATTACGGCGATTATTGCGAAGCACAGCTGCGTAGACTGGACCAATAACCAGACAATCCACAATCGGATTTCCCAGGATATTGACGATCTGTTCTATGCGTATGAAAAGAGCCGGGGACTGGTATTGTCATTTGATTTGATCGATAAGGTCATTGAGAATGTGAAAACCGTTGCCCTGCGGAGGTTTTAATCATGCCGGAAGATATTACCTTCAGGGCAATCCAGATAGGCGAAAAAACGCTGAGATATTCATTGGAACGAAAAAATGTCAAAAATATCAATCTTCATGTGCGAAAAAACGGAAGCGTATATGTATCTGCCAATGTGGCGGTTCCGGCGGAAAAGATAGATGCGTTTCTGGTAAGCAAAGCGGCGTTTATTCTAAACGCACAAAAGAAATTTGCGTTGCAGGAACAGTATAAACTACAGCCAAAGCAATATGTCAGCGGTGAGACCTTTTATCTTCAGGGCAGAGCCCTGCGCCTGAAAGTGCTGCAGGCAAGTAAGAACCAGGTGTATTCGGATGGGGTCTACTTATTCCTTGAGATCAAAGATCCGCAGGATTTTTCCAAAAAAGAGCGGATGGTTATGAGATTTTTTGACCGGGAATGCAAAATCGTTTTTAGAGAAATTGTTGACGCAATTTACCCGGTATTCCAAAAATACGGAGTCATAGCACCTACCCTGCGGATTCGAAGCATGGATACACGATGGGGGTCTTGCTTGCCGAAGGAAGGGATCATTACGCTGAACAAACGGCTCTTGGAAGCCCCCCGAAACTGTATTGAATATGTCGTAATGCATGAGTTTTGTCATTTTATTCATCCAAATCACTCCAAAAACTTCTACGACTTTCTTTCTATGCTGATGCCGGACTGGAAGGAACGAAAAAAGACGCTGGATGCGAATGCCATGTTTTACTTATGAAGCCCAATGGAGCACTTATTATCTGCCGGGCATTCCTACCGGCAAGCAGTGTCCGGGTGCTACCCGGACGCAATTTGCTTGTTGGGGCAAAATCCCCAATCCCCAAGATCAGAACTTTGTTCTGGCTGCGCATTTGTAAAATGCTTCTCTGTCGGCCCAAAACAAAACCTTTTTCGACGCTGACCGAATTTGCTGTATTTGAAAAATCCATTGCATACGAATGCCGCCGTATGGTATGATGTAGTTGATTAGAAAAACGATTTTGGACAGAGCGCAGATTTCTGTGGAAGACCAAAGGGGGACAACCATGATTGACTTTTCTAAATTAGAGCAGTACCGGGAGAACAACCGTATTGAGGCGAAGAAAGCGCTGGGCGGTCTGCCAAAGAGCATTTGGGAGACTTACTCTGCGTTTGCAAATACCTACGGTGGAATCATTTTGCTGGGTGTGGAAGAAATGCCTGACAAATCCTTTCATGCAATCGACTTGCCTGACCCGGACAAGCTCATAAAAGAGTTCTGGAACATTGCCAATAACCCGAATAAGACGAGCGTGAATGTGCTGTCCTCGAAGGATGTTTTTGTGCAAGAGATTGAAAGAAATCATATTGTTGTCATCAACGTGCCGCGGGCAGAGCGCTCTTACCGGCCGGTTTATGTAGATGGAAACCCTCTATGCACCTATCGCCGGAACGGCGAGGGAGATTACCGCTGCACCAAGGAAGAATACCAGGCTATGGTGCGGGATGCTTCCGTGAAGACTCAGGATATGCTGGTGCTGAACGAAATGGATATGACCGTTTTCAACAGTGAAAGCATCCGAAGCTACCGGCAAAGAATGCGCCTGTCCCGTCCGGGGCACGTCTGGGAAGCCTTGGAAGATGAGGATTTCCTGCTGAAATTGGGTGCTATTGGGATTGGCTCTGACGGAAAAAAGCACCCGACCTCTGCGGGGCTTCTGATGTTCGGGAACGAGTACGACATTGTGCGGGAGTTTAATACGTATTTCCTGGATTATCAGGAACAATACGATTCCGATGTCCGGTGGACAGACCGAATCATTTCCTCTTCCGGAGATTGGAGCGGCAATGTGTATGATTTTTATTTCCGGGTATACAACAAACTGACGCAGGACATCAAGGTGCCGTTCAGAATGGAGGGCGGCGTTCGGGTAGACGATACGGCTGTTCATCAGGCACTCCGGGAGGCGCTGGCGAATTGCCTGGTCAATGCGGATTATTACGGACGGCAGGGGCTTGTGATTATCAAACGAAAAAACCAAATCACTATGTCCAATCCGGGAAGCTTCCGAATTGAAATTGACGCGGCGAAAAGCGGCGGTGTATCCGACCCCAGAAACGGGACTATGCTGAAAATGTTTAACCTGATTGATATTGGTGAACGTGCCGGCAGCGGCATCCCAAATATTTTCCGGGTTTGGCGAGCGCAGGGGTGGGAAGAACCTGTCATTGCGGAATCCGCAGAGCCGGATCGAACGGTGCTTTGTTTATCACTGCAAAAAAAAGGCGATAAAAAAGTGTCGATAAAAAGGGACGATAAAAAAGAGACGATAAAAACCGTCAAGCAGAAGAATGAAATTATTCTGTACCTGACAGACCATACCTCGGCAAAAAGTGCGGATATCTCAATGCTCCTCGACGTAAAAAGCACGCGCGTGAAGAAGCTGCTGTCTGAGCTGATTGCGGAAGGTGTGGTCGTGGCAGAGGGCAGCAATCGGAACCGGACGTATAAGCTGAAATCGTAAAGCGATGAAGAAAGTACCTCGTGTGGATTTGTCAGAATGCAGCCTCAGCGAAATTGGTTCGGCCCGGAGAAATCCGGTTATTGCGGATTTGTTTCATCGCATGAAATATATGGAGCGCCGGGGTAGCGGCATCAAGAAGATTATTGCGGAAACAGAAAAACTTCCCCGATATGACGATAGAAAACGGCCAAGCTTTTATTCCACCCATTCGGCGTTCTTTGTTACGCTGAGAAATATGAATTATGCTGAGAATGCTTGTGAAAATGAGATCACCCCACAAGTCACCCCACAAGACAAAATGAAAGAGACAATTCTTGTATTCTGTAATGTCCCCAGAAGCAGAAAAGAGATTGCGGAATACTGCGGGTACAAGGATATAAGAAGCTTTGCGGTAAATTATTTGAGGCCATTGCTGGATGAGGGAAGGCTAAAGCTGACAATTCCGGAAAAGCCTACGTCAAGTAAGCAAAGATATGTTGCGGTAAAATAAAGGAAGCGCGGAAAAATATAAATTGAAGTGAGGTCATAAAACATGGACGCCCACAAACTTTGGATGCTCAGAGACTTTATAGGAACCAATAAAGTGCTGTTCCGTATTCCTGTTTATCAGCGTAACTATGACTGGTCTGAATCGAACTGCAACCGGCTGCTGGACGATATTTATAGCATTATGCAAAGTGGCGACAAGCATTTTCTTGGAACAATTGTTTTCATGGCTGCCAAAAGCGGCGGATTTTCGTTACAGGAATACGTTATCATAGATGGCCAACAGCGACTGACCACATTGATGCTTGCGCTAAAAGCGCTTGCTGTTGTTGCGGAGAATACTGGCGATAATTGCTACCATGAAATTGAAGAACAGTATCTGCATAATAAGTATTGCGATGAGGAATTCAAAGTTAAACTGAAGCCCATTAAATCGGACAATAATCAATTTCTCCTTTTGCTGGAAAACAAAATTGATGAAATGGATGAGGATACACACATTTACCGAAACTTTATGCTGTGTAAAGAGCAATTCGAGAGATGGGGAGAAAGGGGAATCAAGCCATCTCAGGTTCTGGATGCCTTAACAAAGCTGGAGATTGTTGAGATCGTCTTAACAAAGGGTGAGGATGATCCCCAGGTGATTTTTGAGAGCATTAATTCTACAGGACTTGAGCTATCCAACGCAGACCTAATCAGAAATTTTCTTCTGATGAACGCAGACGACCAGGAAAAACTGTACGAAAATTACTGGCTATATATCGAAAAAACGCTTCGGAATAAAACGGATTACTCCAATCTGGATGCGTTCTTCATGCAGTATATCGTTTATAGAACAAGCAAACCCGTTAACAACAGGCAGCTATACAACAGCTTTGTGAAACTCTTTAAAGATAGTGGGTATTCTCAAGAAAGCATTTTGATGGAATTGCGGTATTATGCAGAGATTTTTGGAGCCTTTGTTTACGGCAGCGGCAAATATTCGGCTCAGATCAATAAACTTTTGTATCGTCTGCGAGTGTTAAATCAGACTACCTGCTATCCGTTCCTTTTCCATGTATTTGATGACTACCATCAGGGCATCATTACCGAAGAAACGGTAGAAAAAATATTACAATTTATTCTTGCCTACTTGCTGCGCAGAATGGTCTGCGGTGTTCCTTCCAACACTTTGCGCGGGTTGTTCACATATCTTTATAACCGTATTTTTAAGGTGTCTTCTAATAAACAAAAATATTACGAAACGCTCAACAAGTTCCTGTTCACAGTCTCCTCGAAGGATGTCATTCCTTCAGCCGCAGAATTTGAGAGGGCACTGCAAAAGACAAATATTTATGGAAATAACGCTTTGTGCCGTTATCTCCTGCCGGATATTGAAAATGGAGACGGCAAGGAAATTTTGCAGGCAGAAAATCTCACCATCGAACATATTATGCCGCAAACCTTGAGCGCAGATTGGAATTACATTCGTCCGGAAGATCATGAAGAATATCTCCACACATTGGGAAATCTGACAGTTACTGGGTATAATTCCGAACTGTCGAACAAGGGCTTTGCTGAAAAACGGGATATCATCCGGGAGAACTCAAAGGCGGTTGTTCTAAATTGTGATGTTTTGGACAAAAACAGTTGGGGGGTCACAGATATACAGGCCCGCGCAAAGCGCCTTGCCGGTATTGTTTTGACTAGATACAGGATTGATCGTGTTGTAGATGAGTCGATAGAATTTGAGTACATAGAAACACTGACACTTGACAACTATGATGCAGTCACCGGGAAAAAGCTGGTATCATTCAAACTATTCGGCGAAACATATCGTCAAAACAAGTATGCACTCATGCTGCTGGATGTTATAAAACTGCTCGACAAGAAAAAACCGGGGATATTGCAGATGCTGGCAGAAAACAATTATTCCTTCAACGCAAGCAAGCGTAAACATGTTCATTTGAATGTTGATGGAGCAGATATGCGCTTGCCGTGGAAAGTAACGGATGGTGTATATTTGGAAGCCAATCTGTCGGCATGGTCCTGTGTCCGATTTATCGAGAATCTGTTACCTGAGTTCGGAGTTGAAAGGGATCAGTTCTCTTTTAACATTGTTGCGGAAGAACCGAGTGAGAACGACGAAGATTTGGAATAGAGTGGATTCAGGGATGCTCAGGGAGGGAGTTATTTTCCTGGGATGAATTTGCGGATGCACACTAAGATAACGCTGAAAAGATACAGCCCACCAATCCTTGCTGACTGGTGGGCTGTACCATATTTATTTGCCTTAGTCCATCAACCGATGCTCCGGCGTGCCGTTCAAATACTCCTCTAATCCACCGCCCAATACCAGCTGCGCATATTCCAGCGGTGCATTGTAAATCAGCCAGTCCAGCTCCGACCGCTGATATGTACTGTCGGTAACCTCGTTCTCCACAGCGATGGTATCAATTGCAAGTCTGCTGCCGTCGGAGAATTTCAATTCTACGCAAGCGGTATCCATGTTAAACCTACAAGAAATCAGCATTTTCATGTCCATAATCCTCCTAAATCGTAATGGAAGCTATGTACCGCACATTGACTTCATGCCCGATTGCGGTACGAGTCGGACGGGGATAGTTCGCACTTCGTACGGGACACATCTTCTTGACCATCTGGCCGCCGACGGAGCCGGCTTCGCGGGAGGTCAGGTGACCGTTGTAACCGTTGGTCAGGTTCACGCCAACCTCCCTTGGTGTCTCTTTTACATCGTGAACTTTCAGATTTCGATAGTTTCATCGGAAGAATCGGTTCGTACAGGGAAGGTCGGAACAGCCGCATGGTCGGAAAGGCTGCCTATGAATTTGTAGTAGATGGTTACGCTTTGCTGATAGGATGCATGTTTGCGGGGAGCTTTGATATATCCGTCCGGCAGTATTTTGGGACCTACCACGATCCTGTCGATGAAGGTAAGCAGAATGTCACGGTCAAGAACCTCAATGCGAGAATACTGTTTGGCCAGCTGAAAGAACTTCTCGTAGTTGGAACGAATCTCGGCAGCGGGTGAAGGAGCTGTCAAATTCTCTAGAGAGGCTTCCAGGGTCGTTGCTTCTTTTTCGAGTTTTGCGACCATGATTTCCAGCCGACTATCAGACAGCTTTCCTTCGGCATTATCGAAGTACAATTTTTCGATTGTCCGACTGATAACTTTTAGACGGGCTTGTGATTTTTCAATCTTGCTCTCGCGCTCCTTTTCGACAGAGGCACCATTCATTTCCTCCAGCACACCGTTTACAAGAGCATCAATTTCTGCATCGGTGAGATTGATCAAACTGTTTAAGTCCTGACGAACCAATTCAAGCAAATCGGAATACCTGATATTCACGCCCTGGCAAGGATTCTCAAAGCGCTTGCTTTTATGATTGCAGGAGAGGAACCAGTATTTTTCCCGTTCACCCTTGTAGACCGTACCGGAGGAACACAGGGAATAACCACAAAGACTGCAAATAGCAATTCCACCAAATATGCTCTTTCTGACATGGTCATATTGACGGTAATCACGGCTTCCCTTCCCTAAATTGAACTGTGCTTTATCAAAGGTCATTTGGTCAACAAGGGGAATATGGGTGCCTTCCGTAACAACCCAATCCTCTTTGGGAACGGAAATTTTCTTTTTGGACTTTAAGCTGACTTTCCGAGTCTTTCCAAGGACGGTTTTTCCCAGGTATACCTCATTCTTTATGATCCTTTTGACAGTAGTATAGTTCCAATAGTCGGTTGCGCGGGCAGCCCCAGCATCCGTAAAATTGTCACGGTATAGCGCCCGATATTTAAGAGGGGTGACAACGCCTTCATTGGATAACTCCTGAGCTATGGTGATGCAAGACTTTCCTGCGGCAGAGCGCTGGAAAATGCTGGTGACAATCGATGCGGTTTCTTCATCTGGAATCAGGCGATTTTTGTCCTTTGGGTCTTTCTTGTAACCGAATGGCGCACAGGCACAGTATTCCCCTTTGCTCCGTTTCATCTTGAACACATCCCGGACCTTCCGGGAGCTATCACGAAGGTAAACTTCATTCATGGCAAACTGAAAAGGAGCCATGACATTTTCAAGTTCGGAGTCAAAATTATCCGCAATGGCAATATAGTGAATTTGATGTTCCGGGAAAAACTGCTCTGCATAGTAGCTGGATTCTCGCATGTCACGGCCAAGACGGGAAAGGTCTTTAGTAATGACCATGTTTGCTTTGCCGGATTCAAGGGCACGCATCATTGCCTGAAAGCCTGGACGCTCGAAATTACCACCAGACCAGCCATCATCGACAAAGGAATCAAGAAGCGCAATGCCATTTCTGGCACAGTAGTCTCTCACTATTTTTTCCTGATTAAGGATACTGGAGGACTGCCCTTCGTTGGCTTCTTCCTGGGATAGACGGTAGTAGGCATAGGCAATGGTAACTCTGGGAGCTGTGTTAGAATACCTCCTTTTTGCATGATTGTATGGGAAAGCAGTAGTCATATCTGTTGTAAGATTTGTTTTCATTCGGAACTCCTTACAACGAATTGGCTTCCATCCATATTATACGAAATGGGAGGCGTATCTGTCAAAGGTAATACCTGACAGGAGACTTCCTTGAGGTGATCCCCCACAAGTTGGGATGCAGTCTTATTCCCGGAAAAGATGCGGTGAATCAGATATGTGGTTTTATTGATCTGATATTGCTCCATTATCTTGATCCCTCCTGTATTGCTCTATTTTCCCGAGAAATGGGAGAAATATGCCTTTTGCCGATACGGGGGGAAACAATATAGTCCCAGCCTGTACGGATACCGCAGTAGGAGCATATATCACGCTCCAACTGATAGTAATTTGCTCTATGAATGCTGGTGTTATGTGCGTTATAGAATTGCTTTGCACAAGAGGGGCAGAGCGTTAGTTCCATAAAATGCTGTAATTTCGTGATTTGTTTCATTGTCATGCCCTCCTTATGCGGAAAACAGGTATTTACCAAGCCGGTCTATTTTCTGACATACTGCGGACGTGGAACGACCACGCATTTTTCCAATTTCAGTTTTGGAATATCCATCAAATGCCAACAAAGTGAGCAGTTCCTTGTCTTGCTCAGAGAGTGCCTGGAGCTTTGTGTAAAGTGCTTCATCAGAAATCCGCTCGATCCACGAGAAGCGGTCCGCATCAGCGAAATATGTATCATCCTTGCTTAAAAGGGAGGCATACCTATGCAGTAATGCATATTCCTTGCTTTCTCCATCTTCACTTTCATTCTCAAAGGGTTCCTCCCATGCCGCAATGGAACGGCTACGCTTAAAAACGGAAAAATCGAACAAATATAGACTTTGAATGGCATCCTCACTCATACCGGCGTTGTGGTATTCTTGCCGGAGCTTTGCCCATTCGGTTTCAAAACGCTTGCGTTCCCTTCTATTATTAAATTCCATAATGATCTCCTTTGAACTTTAATTTTTGGTTTGGTCAAAATTCCGGAGATCAGGGATACCGGGCTAGGTGCTCCTGCCATTGAGATAAAAACATAAGAAGTCCTTTCCGCAGAGCGATCCTGGAAAGGACTTCTTTTCATCGTACAAAGCGCAGCGGGCAGCAAAAAAAGCACCGTAAAAGTGGAATCAAAATGGGTATGGTTATCCCATTGATTCCGACTTTGTACGGTGCTAGGGCAGTCTCGATCATAGATCGGCTCCGCATACGCGAATGTAAGTCGTGTTATTCAGTTAATAATATTTGCCTTTCAGACGGGCCATACCCTTCTGCTTACGGAAGTAGGCAAGGTTGATTGGGTCCTGGGCTTTGCATTTGGGACACTTGGGGCGAACGTGACCAACTGCATCCGAATAAACTTTCATAATTGGAAAGTTGCAGCGAGGACAGCGAATTTCTCTAAGTGTCAGCCAGGATGCTTCATCGGCAGATTTATCCAGCTTTTCTTGTTTCTCGGGAACTGGGAGAGAGGACCTGCGATATGGTGAATATTCGCTCATGTTGCTTCCCTCATTTTCAGAAAGTATTCCTGCATATCCCGCCGATCTACCAGGTTGTATTTTTTCAGCTGAATCAGCAATGAGGAAAAAGAAACGCACAGCTCGTCAGCAATTGCGTGAATCGCCGGTTTGGTACTGGGCAGCAGTACACAGTCTCCATATATCGGGATGCGACTGCGGTGCATGTGGCGGCGCAGGGCGTTTTCTACCAGAGGTTTGGGCATCAGGAGCATAGCGGCCATGGAGTTTGCTTGACATTCGCCCAGATTCAGACGCTCCTGAAACTCTTGCAAACTATAGCAGCGTTCCAGGTCATATTCCCGGTCAAAACAGGTGGGATTGTGCAATGGATCAGCACGGTTGATAAGGACATGGCTGATTTCATGGGCCAGGACAAACCGTCTGCGGCAGTTTTCGGTGGGACGTTGGAGAAACGTGTCCAAAATGATTGTCTCCTTCGGGAAAACGATGCCGACCTTTTGGTTTTGGCGTATGACGCACAATGGATAAGAGCCGTTGGAGACAAAACCGATTTTGTCCCGGTCGTCTTCGGCAATTCTTTCGTAATGTACTTGTAGCCCCAGAAATCGTGCTATACCGTCAATGTCGATGGGGCCGGATGCCGGGGAGCCGCAAGTGACCTGAATCAGGCCGTAAGCAATTTCTTCAATCTCCTTGTTCGAAATAAATACTTTCATCGGGGAACCTCCTCAAGCGAAAAACCGCATTCTCCGAGAGGATGAGAATGTTTCAGACGGACGGTGTTCCGGCTGCCGAGGTCACAGAAGATGGCGGCTTCCCAACTCCTGATAAGTGGAATGCCCCGGACATTTGGAACGGTTACTTCGGATGTCATTATTATAGTCGGATACACAAACAGTGTCAAGAACAAATGTTCGCATAAAATAAAAGAGTCACAGAACTGCGACTCTTTTATAATCAGGCCCTCTGGGGGGGCTAGACGGGATGTTCGGTTTGACAACGGTAACGGCGCACACTATAATGGAAGCAACTTATAAATCAGAAAAGTGGGAAAAGTATGGAAATCAGTACACCCCAAAAGATCAAGCTGCTCAAACTCATGGAATTGCTGCGGGAAAACAGCGATGAGGACCATCCACTGAAAACGAATGTGCTTTGTACGATGCTGAAAAATGCGGGAATTTCCTGCGACAGACGAACGCTCAGCAGGGATATTGCCACATTGAACGAGTGCGGCTATGAGATTTTTTCAACCATGCAGAGCCATGACAAGGCATATTACATCGTGGAGCGAAGTTTTTCCCTGCCGGAATTAAAAATCCTGATTGATGCGGTTCAGGCGGCTTCCTTTATAACAGAATCCAAAACGGAGAACTTGATCCAAAAGATTGCGGCGCTGGGAAATGCCCACCGTGCGGAGCTATTGCAGGGTGGGATGGTTTGCTTCAATTCCCGGAAACACAGCAACGAGCAAATCTACTACTCCGTGGAAACTTTGGAGGGGGCATTGCGCCGGCACCAAAAGGTTTCTTTCTGCTATTTTGATTTGGATGAAAAGCACCGGAAGGTATACCGTCGAGAAAAGCAACGCTATATCGTTGACCCGGTGGCGCTGGTTTATAACGAGGATAATTACTACCTGATGTGCTTTTCGGCAAAGCACAACGATATTGTGAATTATCGAGTGGATCGGATGGAGCATGTACAACTGGAGGATGTACCCGCCGATGAGCGGGCTGTGATCCATGCGGTGGATGTTGCGGATTATACGGAGCAGGCATTCAAAATGTACAATGGAAAGATAGAATCGATTACGGTGAGCTTCAGCAGGGATTTGATTGGTGTCATCTATGACAAGTTTGGAGAGGATACAGAAATATGGCAAGAGGACGGCAGGTACGCCGCCAATGTCAAAGTTCAAATCAGCCCAACGTTCTGGGGCTGGCTATTCCAGTTTGGGGGGAGGATGCGCATTCAAGGGCCTGCGGTCTTGCAGGAAGAAATGGGGCGGCAGTTGAGTCTCCTTGCGGACAAAACCAAAGACTGAGTAGTGAATGGGATTAAAAGTAAAGAATACGGTCACACTTTCCTTTAAGAATGGTGTGGCCGTATTTATTTAGGCCCCTTTTGTGTATAAATTGATGACAACTTTTCCTTGCGCCTTTGCAAAGTCAAATGCGAGTTGCGTTCCGCCCTTGGGCTGATAGTTTGTCAGAACCTTTTTAGATGCCTTGCGCATATCAGGCAGATAGTTTTCATTATAGTAGCTTTGATTAAATCAGAGGTTCCCTAATCTACAACATAGAGAAGGGGCTGTCTCAAAATAGAATTATCTAAAAATTAGCCCAACAAATAAGTCGTGAGAATCCATTAAAAACCGGATTCTCACGACTTTGTCTAACTTTTGGCGGGGGCTATTCTCTTGCAATTTGCATTTTGAGACAGCCTCTTCTTATTTCATTTGGTAATGATTCAATCACCATTCTCGGCCAATAGATCATATATGTAAGTCCGCAGAGCAGGACAGCTGCCCTGCGGTGTTTTTGGTGCGCCCAGCGGCAAAGGGTGAAAGTCCCTAATCCGCCCGACAGCGGGAAGGATATAGCCAAGAGCAAGGGGGTCCTGGGTAACTGGGAATCTGAAGGAAGCTGGAGGAAAATCACTGGCCTGACGAACAGAAATCATGAAGGCTGAATATGTGGGTAAGATTGCCGAACATGTCAAAGCCCAATAGCTGTACGGAAGCATATTCAGTAACCATGGCAGGTATATGGTGAGAAGGAACATGCGAGTACCTGGGGAGGTCCTGCGGACATACGGAGTTTTTTACGCGGCATACATAGCAGCTCCGCCTTATACCGCTCCTGTTCTGCGTACATCGTCTGGTATAACTCAGTGTTTAACATCGCTTGGTTCATAAAAACAACTCCTTGTATGGTGTATATAGAACGATTGATGAATAGTTCCGTACTACATAGGCGGTTTTAATGGTCACGAGCCAATTTCTGCTATTTTATTGGCCTCATATATGGTATAATTGGTTTCCCATTCATGATCAGAAAAAGGATAATTCATCGGAGTACTGTACATGTTGTACTGAGCGCATCCCGTAATTAATAGTCTATATTTCAATATTTTTTGTTGCAAAATAAGAATAAAAATGGTAAAATATATATACTAAAATAGAGAGAATGGTAGATAATGAAAAAAAACAATCACTTTGCTAGCCGTTTGTCTTCTACTGATGAGCGTGCTCGCCGGATTCACGGCGTTTTTCAACCGCACGGAAGAAGTAGGTTACTTTACTGCTTTAAAAGTGACAATTAGGTCAAATGCCATAAATGTGTACTCTATAATTTCATTAATTTTGGGTGGCATTGAATTTTTTATTATTCTTTTGACAGGAAAAGAAGTCCCCAAAATTAGATCTGTTTGGTTAGGAGTCCTACTCTTTACCCTGTCTTTCTCATACCAGTGTGTTAGCGATATGCTCCCCGGTTTGAGAAAAGAAGTTGGTGCAATTAGCATAATGGTTGTTACCGTTTTCTTTTACGCATACATAGCATTTCTCCAACAAAAAACGACCCCCGATGCCGCCGACACCCCCACTGACAAATCCAAAAATTCTACGAGCGGGATTGCCCTTTCAAAATTCACGAAAAGAAAGATTCACAAAAGTCATCAGGCTATTACAAGCATCCAACTATATAAGGTAATAAAAACAGATTCGGAACAAAGAATATGTTATGATATAGAATATCTTGATAGCGGTCATCGGAACGAACCTAGCCTAAATGCCGTCTTAAATGCTCAATTGGAAATTACTAAAGAGGAGTATGATTTGTTCCAACCTTTTTTGGAGTCTTTTGAAAAATATTTATCTGCCGAAAACGAAATCACACAGGATACTTGTGAAAAAACAATGGAATTACTGGCCTCAGGCAACATCGAGAAATTAAAAAATGAACTTACTTCTCGTATTAAAGCCGTTTCAGATATTACTATTTCAGATTGTTGTTCAAGTAGACTGGTTTTGACATACTTATCTTGCCTAGCTCGAATTGGAAAAGAGAATGCTGGTGATTATGTTGGTGTGCGGTGTGAATCCTTAAATGTTTGTCTCGATAGCGAAGAAGCAAATGAAATCAACAAACAGCTCTTTTCCAAATTTCGTACAGGATTGCTTGGAGCATTGCTATTGCGCACACGCCCTTATGTATTCTACTATGAGCGTGAAGATAATGATGCCAAAGCATATCGGCAATATGTTTCATTCCTGCTAGATAATGAAAATGCTCGTTATTCTTATTTGGTTCTTATTACTATCAATAGGCAAACAAATTCCGATGTCTTTCCTTCCTCACTGTTAGGTGCTATAACAGCCATCCGTGAGGAATGTATCAAGCTTTATTTGAAACATGAGGTGAATCGAAATGCCAACACTTAACACTAACAGCAAAAATGCTATGGTATTAAATCTCAGAAATAATTCTGAAAGAGAAACAATCATTAAATCAATCAGTGCTTCAGGAGAATTTGAGATTCATGAGGCAGATGGTGTTGTCACCATTTACATCAAGGCATCGAATCTTCGCAAAATGGAAACAAAGCATTCTAAAACATTTTTTTGTCGGAACCAAACTAGACACATATTCAGAAAAATTAAGAACAAAAAGCATTCGAGTATATTAGAGCGTGTCGCAAAATCACAAAATATTTCTCTTGCAGAGTCTAATTCCTTGGATGCGATTTGTGCAGGAGTTATTGTGTAATAAACATTTTTACTGTTTTCTCTATAATAATATGCTTCAGCCGCATGGCATTTCATGCGGCTGATTTTAGCGTTCAATTACTCGATTTTTTTCTTTTCTAGGATATCATCTTCAATTATAGCAAAAAACGGAGAAAAATCAGTAACCGTCAAACCTATCATCGTATAAAACAACGGCGTAGGTGGGGGCTCCATCTACGGCGTATGTGCATCAGTTCATTCTGCATTCCTGCGGAGCATTCCATGGAAGAAGCTGCTCGATGACTTCGGGGCGGGGTAAATCTGCTGTGTTGGCAGCTTTTAGCAGCCAGGTTAAATACCGATATGGATCCAGATGGTTTTCAATTGCAGTCTGGATCATAGTAAAAATTACTACGCTGCCTTTGGCTCCACCTGGGGTATTGGCAAACAGAAAATTCTTCCGGTCAATGACAAAGGGCTTTATGCTGCGCTCTGCACGGTTATTGCTGAGCTCCATCCTACCGTCCTTCAGATAATTGGTCAGGTACGGCCACTGCTCCTTCAGATAGGTCAGTGCTTTTCCTAAAGCGGACTTGGGTGCCGCATTTCTTATATTTGCCCATGCCAAGAAAGCGTCTAAAACAGGTTTTGCCTGCTCCAGCCGCTGCTGATATCGCTCATCCGGTGTCAGCTCTGCAAAATCATCCTCCAAGCCAAACAGGAGGCTGCAATATGCCAATCCCTGTGCGGCAGAGCTGTTTTTCGCCTTGCTTTTGGGCAAGGACTTCATCGCCTCGTCAAACTTTCTCCGCAGATGTGCCCAGCACCCAACCACCGTAATATCTTCCGGGAGGTTGTGGTATCCGGCATAGCCATCCGCATGGAGATATCCCTTGAATCCCTCCAAAAATTCTCTGGGATGCACAGCACCTCTGCCGGACTGGTACTCATACATCACAACAGGATTATCTGTATCTCCGCTGGTTCTGTAAAGCCACATATAGCTCTTGCTCTGGGGCTCTTTTCCGGGCTCATGGAGCACCTGCAATGTGGTTTCATCTGCATGAAGAACTTCTTTCGCCAGAAGCTCCCGGTGCAGCTGCTCATACACCGGCTCCAGATAATCTTGAGATGCTTTCAAGATCCAGTACGGGAAATGGTGACCGTTTCCCGGTTACTTGTATCCGTCTGTAGAAGGTCTGCTCACAGATGCCGTTTGTCTTGCACCAGTCTCTTACACTCTGGTCGCTGCTCCGGCAGACCGATACATGCTCTGCCCAAAGTGCCAGTTTATTCTGACCGTTCATTGTCTGTAATTCGCTGCCCATGAAAAAATATCCCCATGTCAAATTGAAGAAAGTGTCCTTGGTAGGGTGACAACCTTTACAGAGAGTATGGCTTCATGTATGATTCCTCTTGGAAATTTACTAGGGGGGTGGTTTCTAACCACATTCAATCCATTGACATCTCAATCGGTATACGGAATGGCGTTGCTGCTATCTTCGATATGCTATTTTTCTGCAAAGAAGTCGTCAAAATGAATCTGTTGCTCCCCCAAAATCCCCGCAAAATAGGTGTGGCTGCTTTTATAGAGAAGTTGTTTCCTGTTTCGTGTGAAGAAAACCGTTTGTTGTGCAGGATTTGTGGATGCCAATTGTTGGTGCAGTCGCTACCTAAGAGACTGCACCAACAATTGGCATGAATTTCAGACATCCCGGCAGGGCCTGTTGCAAAATACGCCCATGAAAAAACCACATCGACCATCCCAAAAAGGACTTGGCTGATGTGGTTTTTTGCGTTAGAATTAAACTACGATGAAAAACTCTGAAACGCAAACTCAGTATACCGCAGTTGAGCGAAATAATCAACTGGTTCTTATACTGAACAGTGAAATTAAATTGCCAGAGGATGCACCCGTCCGAGTGACCAGTGCCCAGCTTGAGGAACTGGATTAATTACCTGGAAGCAGCGGTCAAATGCGTTTTCATAAAGTCAACCAATTACGAAGCACAGAAAACCAAGAAGTTTCGTGACCAAATCGGACGGATCGAGAACATGAAATACGACCGGGATGAGGATTGTTTTATCTGTGCCGAGGGCAGAAAGCTGCGTTGTCACAAGGAATCCACACAGATGCAGGATGGGATTCCGGTCACCCGAGCTTGGTATCGCTGTGAAAGCTGCGAGAATTGTCCACAGAGGGAGCGATGCTGCCGAAAGCAGGACATCAATGCGCCCAAAGAGGTGATTTGGAAGAAGACATTCTGGGAAAAGCGGGAAGATTCCTTGCGGAATATTACAAGCGACCGGGGAATTATGCTGAGAATGAACCGTTCTATCCAGGTAGAAGGGGCATTTGGGCTGCTAAAGAACGATTTTAGCTTCCGTAGATTCATGACAACCGGCAAACGGAATATCCGCATCGAGCTATTCTTCCTGGCGCTGGGCTTTAACCTCAAGAAGCGGTGGATGAAGCAGCAAAAAAGCAGGCTGGAAACCCATTATTCTGAGAAAAAAGCTTCGTAGCCGTAGAATATAAAAAAGTTATCCACAGGAAGACCGGGAAATATGCCTCGGTCAGCTTTGCTGTGCCTTAAAATAGAAATTTGGGCTGTAACTGACCATCTTGGCCTTGAATTGGAATGCTCAAGGCGTAAAAATAGGGCTGCTGCAAAAAAGAATTTTGCAACAGCCCATTCTTTTGGCGGGGACGGGTAATTATTGAGCGCTTACTCTTTTTCCAGTAGTAGAAGCTCTTTTCGGAAAGCCCATGTTGAATGCAGTATTCCTTGTTGGTCAGCCCGCTGGCCTTGCACTCCTGAATCGCCGCCGCCCGTTGGATTTGACGGTATTCATCCCGGATTTTTAGCACGTCACCCATTCAAATCACCCTTTGCTCCAATTTCTCGAATAGCTGTGGGTCAGCTATTCGAGATTTGGGAGTTTTATCTCATATTGGAGGGAGGTTGGGTAGGCGGGTGGTTGTTGAGCGGTTACGAGAAAAAAGTTTGCAGCAGACAAGGTGAATGATACCTGTTCTGCTACAAGCCTTTTCAATTTTGTAGACAATATGGGACAATGAGGAACCATTATTCTATCTCCTCCCATGGTTCTAATCCCATTTGCTCCCAGGTGACACCATATGGTGCGCCGCCAGACGTGTACCCTGCAATGAAGAAAAATGTATCGTCCTGTTCTATGAGCGGGGAATCTGGCTCCTGGTGGGGGCGTTTTCGTCTGCGTTTTGTCCTGACTTTTCTTTCTGCCCGGATACGTTGCAATTTCTTGATCTCCGCATAGGAACGAATATGCTCCGGCAGACCGGAAACAGTTAAACGCTCAACAATGTGCGGACATTTACGCACATAGACACCGTAGATTTCCTCAATGGGTACACGCAAACCGGGAATATGCTTAGATACCTCTAGCGCAATTCTTCTGTAATCTTCATCTATATCCGGCATTTTTCCATTCGCTTGAAAAAAACGCTGGGTTTCCAGATACATATAGTCGGAAATCTTTGCTTTTTGTTTCTGCTTCAGTCCTTTGTATGAACGGGGAGGCTTTTTAGGCTGTTCCATAGGTCAGTCATCCCACGAGTGTTTCTGCCAATAAGCATCCATGCAAAGGTCGTAACGCTTGCGTACAGATGGAATATCCATCTCTTCAATGATGGCAGAAAAAGCCTGCTGGTGAATTTCGGAGAACTCACAATCGTGGTGGAACAGATTGTTCATGACCACCAGCGTAAACGCTGCATCCGGGTACATCCCTGCTAACACATCGTAGCTGTTCCCGTCTGCTCGCATCAGTTGGGACAGCCCAGGGATTTCAAGCAGTACCGGTGCAGCTTGGTCAAGGTAATCCTGTAAAGTATGGATTGAAGCAGTAACAGCCATGGTCAATCTCCCTTTCTACGTACACTGCTGACCATTATACCATGGTACTGGGAGAAAACAAGGCTTGACTTTTCACTTAAAACTGCTACATACAGTTTTAAGTACCGTTCGCCGCCATCCCATACCCCAGAATCACACCACTCCCCAGAGAATACTGCTTCTGTCTACACATATCCCTGGAATTTCCCTCTACGGTATAAACCATTCCATTCTCCACCTTCTCCACGATCCCAACATGGTCCGGCACGCCGTCCTGGGTGGCCCAGTCGAAGAAAATAAGCATTCCCGGCGTGGGTTCTGCAGAGCCGTCCAGCCAGAGGCCACGCTGCTGGAACCATTGCATTCCGAAGACGCAGCCGGAGAATTTGGGGTAGGTGCCGCTGTCCAGGTAGCCGCATTGGTCGGCGCACCAGGAGACGAAGCAGGCGCACCACTCCACATGATTGGTGAAGCCGTACCAGCTCCAATAGGGTTCGCCGCCTACGTTTCCCACCTGGGTCAGGGCTACATCCACAATGGCATCCCCATCCTCCGGGGTGTAGAACACCTTGCCGATTGGGTAGTACCGAAGCACATGGGGGACGTACTGCTTGTCCCCGTAGCTGTTCCAGCCCATTTGTTCTGCCATTTTTAAGGAGAACTCAATGGCATTGGCACGGGAATACTCGCCGTATTTCTGCAAGGCCCAGGTGATGTAGCCGCTGCCAAAGTTGTAGCCTTGGAGTGCCAGCTGAATATGGTCAAGGTCAATGGGACTTTCGGCTCCGGCTGTTTGCAAACAGTCTGCTAGGCTGTGGATGCCAACCGCAATGGAGTATTCCGGGTCCGTAATGCCTCCGGGGGTTCTGGGGTACTGGGTGTTATACCCGCATTCGGAGGCCTGCATGGGGTCATTGCCCCTGCCGCCGGATTCCTGCATCATAACGGCCTGAATCAGCAGAACATAATCCGGGATGCCATACTGTTTGGCATATTTGCGGATGACCGGCTCATAGGCTTCCACCTCCGCACTGAGGGGCAGCGTTTCCGTGGATTCGTCCTGGCTTCCGAAGATGGCGGCACCGCAGCCGATGAGGACAACAATGACGATCACCAGAACGGAAGCAACTCCACCGGCGGCAATGGCTGTGTATAGTGCCTTTGCCGCCTCTGCCGCAGACCTGGCCAACTTTGCTGCCAGCTCTGCGGCTTTCTTTGCGGCCACCACCGCCCTGCGCCCAGCGGTGGCGGCTGCGTGGCTGCTCTTTTGGGCAGCTGTGATGGTGGCCTTTTGCGCTTCCCGGAAAGCTTTCTCGGCGGTGGCATCCACAAGCTTTTCAGATGCTCGTTCAGCGGTCTTAATGGGAACTGCCCCCTGTTTAGTCCGAATCGGTAAATCGGATTTCTTTTTTATAGGAATCTGCCCTTTAGATGCCGTTCCCTTGTCAAGCGAAACCGTGTTATGGAAACCATCTGTCTTTGCGGTGCCAACTGTAGAGCTTCTGGTTTGGTCCATTGGTTTGAAAACCGCCTGACTATCTGGCAACGGTATTGTGGAAGAATTTCTTTTGGATGCCTCCACCTGCTGAGAAAAATGTGCTTTCTCTATTTGCAGTTTCTCCTGCTTTTGGGTCTGCCTCTGCCGGACAATGTTTTGTACAGCTGCTTTCCGTGCTGCTTCCTGCTGCGCAGTCTGGGCAGGGACAGCTATAGATTGCTCACGGGTGCGAATTGGCTTTTGGGCAGTGCGGTGAGACAAAGCATCGGAGCTTTCCGGGACACCTCCCGTTGCATTTGCCTGCTGTTGCTGGACGATTCTTTCTACCGCTGCTTTCCGCCCTGCTTCTTGCTGTGTTGCAGGACTGCTTCTGGAAGGCCCTTTTGCAGGTGTCTTTTGATATTCCTCCGGCATATCCGCTTCCAACGAAATTCCATGCTTATCATCATTCCTTTGGTGAAGCGAGCGTATTTCCCGCACCGCAAAGGAGGCCCCATCCCGAACGGCATTCTCTGCCGTCCGGGAGATTTTTTCTTCCGCATAGTTATTCGGGGACTCCGACTGCCCATTTTGCTTTTGGGCTGCCTGCTCCTGCCTTGCTTTTACGAAGCTGCGCTGCATCTGCTGCTGGGCGGTGCTGAGAACGGGCTTTCCCTGATTTTGCCTTGTCTTGATTTCCGGCAATGGCATCGCCCCCTATCAGGACTGACCGGCGAACCGCCCTTCACCGGGGCGGGTGGTCATAAGCTGGTAGAGCTTGGTATTTTTCGGAAAACGGTTGATGAAAGGGACCAGGGCACTGCCGTATTTGATAAGGCCGGAACCGGCTTCCACATTGGTGATGTAGTTCATCTGTTCATTGGAGATGTTCAGGAGTCTGCCCAGCTTTTCCCGGTCAGAAGCCGCCTGATTCAGCATGACAATAAACTCGGAATTGGAAAGCATGGTGCTGGCTTGAACAGAATCCAGCAGATATTCCACATTCTGGGTAATTGCCGTGGGAAAAGCGTTGCGCTTTCGGAACTGCCGCCATGCGGAATTGAAGAAGGCGGCGGAGAACTCATTTTCAAAAACCACATGGAACTCATCGATGAATACATGGGTCCGCTTGCCTTTTTTCCAGTTCAGAGTCACACGGTTCAGCATGGTGTCGGTAATGACCAAGAGCCCGGTGGGCTTCAACTGCGCCCCCAGGCCGTGAATGTCAAATACCACCACCCGCTTATCCAGGTCTACATTGCTCTGCTTCCCGAAAATATCCAGGGAGCCGGTGGTGTACAGCTCCAAGGATAGTGCAATCTGCTTGGCTTCCGGCTCCGGCTGCTCCAGCAGGGTGTCCCGCAGGGTGCAGAGGGTGGGAACCGTTCCTGTATAGGCTGCATTCCGGTAAACCATCGTAATACACCGGTCAATAATGGATTTGTGCTGGGGACCAACCCCTTTCTTGTCGATCTGCTCGATCAGGGACATGATGAACTCGGACTTGACCACAATGGGGTTGTTCTCCCCATAGCCGTCCACCATGTACATGGCGTTGAGCCGATCCCGCCCACCTGCGGAAACATGGATCACCGAACCCATATCCCCCATGGCCTCCACCAAAGGGGCGTACTCCCCTTCGGGATCGCAGACAAGAATATCATCCTCGGTGTTCAGCATCAGGAAAGTAATCAGCTCCTTGGCGGAGAAGGACTTGCCGGAGCCGGGGACACCCAGCAGGAATGCGGACTGGTTCAGCAGATTCTCTTTGTTGCACATGATGAGGTTGTGGGAGATGGCATTTTCTCCAAAATAGATGCCGCCCTTGTCCATGATCTCCTGAACCTTAAAGGGCATGAACACCGCAAGGCTCTCTGTAGTCAGGGTGCGGAAGGCGTTGAGCTTCCGGGTGCCAATGGGCAGCACAGTGTTCAGGCCATCCATCTGCTGATACTTGAGGATCGCCATCTGACACATGCGCTTCCGGGCGGTGGAAAGAACGGCATCCGTATCCATATCCAGCTGTTCCTTGGTATCTGCTGTAATGACCATGGTCAGGATACCGAAGATCATCCGCTGGTCACGGGTGGTCAGATCATCCAGAAACTCCTTGCTTTCCTTTCGCTGCAATTCCATGTCATAGGGAACCACAGCGGAGAAATTGTTGTTGCTGTTCTGGCGGCGTTGCCAGTTGGTGATGTTTGTCTCCACACCGAGAAGCCGGTTTTCCACCTCCCGCACAGCCTCGTCTGTGGGAATGGGTACCATGTCAATGGAGAGCATCATGTCCCGGTTCAAGTCCGTCAACTCGGATACGAAATCATCCTGAATGTAGCTGGCGTAGTCCTTGAGATACAGTACCCTGGCATACCGTTCCCCGATCTGGAGATAGTCGCTGTGCCGTTCCATGGAATCCGGGCAGATGTAGTCCCGGAAGCTGTGACCCTTCCGGGCAGAGTCCCGCAGAGAGAAGCGGAACTCATTTTCTTCTCCCCTGCGGTAGAAGCGGTGAAGAATTTGCAGCCGCTCCATGGCATTCATGGGACCGCAGGTGGAGCCAAGGGCGGCGAAGTGGGCAGAAAGATCTGCTTCCACACGGGCAAAGAAGCTCCGGGCGGCGTCTACATCCTTTTTGCGGACGGAAACGGTCAAAAATTTCTCCTGGACAATGCCGTTGCCATTGGTGGCCTTGTCCAGAAGCATCTGGTTGTATTCCTCCCGGTAGTCATCCAGACCGTCCCACTGCATGGGCATGAGAATGGACTTTTCAAAATTGATCTGGCTCATCTTATGGTTGAAGATGGTGATTTTGGTGGTAGCTCCGCAATCCAGACTGTTGATAAGAGCAGAGTAGCCCCGGAACATCTTCTCCTTGTCCGGCTCCGAGGCCACCTGATAATTGATGTCCGTGAAGCGGAAGGTTTTTGCGTACCGTCCACCGGTGAGGAAAATCCCGTCCGCCCAAATTTTTTGAATGGGGATCACATCCTGGACACGCCGGGGAATGACATATTTCTCCCGGTCCTGTCGCACCAAAGTACGAATGGATTTCATCATTTCTTATACGCCTCCTTTTCGTGGTTAGAGATGGTGTTCTCCAACAGCTTGTAGTAGAGATCATCCGGTTCCGAAATAAGCCGCTTTGGTTCCAGCAATTCCGAACGAATCCAGGCCCAGGCCAGCTGTTCGGCGGTCATGCCGTGGTAGTTGATAAATCCCATAGCCGCAAATGGTGCGGCTCCCAGAATACACATCCAGCTGACGGTTTCCGTCTCCACATAGGGCTTCAGCAGAAAGTACAGTCCCACGGCAACCAGCATTGCCGCCAGAGAGAAGCCGCACTGCCGCATGGAGAGGCCAAAGAACATGGATTCACTGTAGGACTGGATCTCTTTGTTGATTTTTACTTCCAATGGTTTCCCGATGGGAGAAGGCAGATATTATTTTGGCGGCGGAGATCCGCAGTTTGTAATAGACAGTATTCCGGAGAATGCGGGAAAGCTTCATGTTGAGATTGAAGTAATGAAAGAGACTGAAGCGCAGGATGCATTCTGGAAGAGTTTTTCGAAAATTTCTTCTGAGAAAGATCAGGAGATACAGAGACTGAATCGCCGGATTCATGAAATGGAAAATACAAAGGCATGGAAACTGTACCGGAGTATTAAAAAGAAATAGGGGAGTATTTATGGACAAACTTTGTTTCAGCATTGATGAAGAACGATATGATGACAGATACGGACATGTGCTGAGTCTTGTAGGCTGGTATATGCATCCTGATAAGAAGGAATGTGGTTTTCAGCTGATTGGTGACGGATATGAAGTAATCGATATACCAGAAGTGGAGCGGTATGACCGACCGGATGTGGCACAGTCTCTGGAAGTGGAGACAGAGGGCTTTCTTCCGGGATTTACAGTTACGATTCCGGAGGTTCTGAAACTTCGCCAGAAGTATGACATACTGGAACTTCTTTTGCTGGACGGAGAAGAAAAGACCGTAATCTGGGAGCGTACAGGTGATGAGCTGGATGAACTGGTCAAAGATAAGCTGGTTGAATTTCATATTGACCGTGTAGAAGTTCTCTACGGACTGATGCTTGAGATTCAGGGATGGACAACAGATCAGAGAGGTGAAGTTGAAGTAACCGTTCATAAAGAAAATGCAGAACTTCTCGACTGCAAAATTACGAGAGGCCGCAGGCCGGACGTTGTAGAACGACGTCATCTTGATGACGATTACAGGAATCAGGAGATCGGTTTCAGTATTTCCGCGGCATTTCTCGAAATTCCGGGAAACAGGATCGTACTTCATTTCTGCGGTGATTCTACAACCAAAACATATGAGATTGATATAAAGGCTCTTCGCAGGGAACAGAAGGATAAAGAGAAAGCAAAAAGTTTCTGGGGACGTCTTTTCCGCAAAGACAAAAACGGAGAGCACAAAGAAGATTATGAAGAATGGTTTAACCGTCATAAAGCGGACAGAAAGACTCTTCGCAGACAGCGCCATGTACATTTTGAACAGAATCCGCTGATCAGTATTGTGATTCCGTTGTACTGTACACCGATACCATATCTGAAGGAACTGATTGATTCTGTATGCGCACAGACTTACACGAACTGGCAGCTTTGTCTGGCAGACGGAAGTCCGGATCAGAAAGTAGAAGAATACATTCAGAAGCGTTATGGTAAAGATAAAAGAATTCTCTATAAACATCTGGAGGATAATGGAGGAATCTCTGTCAATACAAATAAAGCAATCGAGATGGCAACCGGTGAATATCTGATGCTGAGCGACCATGATGATACACTGGAACCGGATGCGCTGTATGAGATTGTTAAGGCAGTCAACGATCATCACGGACCGGAGATCATTTATACAGATGAAGATAAGCTGAGCATGGACGGAGAATTCTATTTTGAGCCTCATTTCAAATCAGATTATAACCTGTTCCGTTTAAGGGATAATAATTATATCTGCCATATTTTTGTTGTAAAGAAAGCACTGGTGGATCAGGTCGGTGGCCTCAGACCGGAGTTTGACGGCTCTCAGGATTATGATTTTATTCTGCGCTGCTGCGAGCAGGCGAAACAGGTGATTCATATTCCGAAAGTGCTGTATCACTGGAGATGTCATATGAATTCTGTTGCGGCGAATCCGGAGAGCAAAGCTTATGCATATGAGGCTGGATGCCGTGCAATCCAGGAGCATTATCGCAGAGTCGGCATTGAAGCGGAAGTAGAGATGACGAAACACCCGGGCTGGTACCGGAGTCATGTAAAGATCCAGGGAGAACCGCTTGTTTCGATCATCATTCCAAACAAGGATCACACTGATGACCTTGAGAAATGTCTTTCTTCTGTTTATGAGAAATCTACCTGGAAGAATTACGAAATCCTGATCGTCGAGAACAACAGTGAAGAGC
>ENA-USUG01001608-USUG01001608.1-human-gut-metagenome-genome-assembly--contig:-NODE-1608-length-37516-cov-7.514731_pt1 | contig 37516 bp, 39 predicted proteins | sample MGYA00250059_ERZ773394 | MGnify/ENA primary metagenome ERZ773394 (study PRJEB29103, sample SAMN06111957) | human gut metagenome | biome: human gut; feature: ankylosing spondylitis patient; material... | reverse complement strand
AATATGATAAAAATTATTAAAGTTCTATTTCTCTTTCTTGTAATATATGCTATAGCATTTTTTATCACTTTCCTAACCACTCCTCTCTATTAACTAATTGCATCCACTGGACAAGCATTTTTACATCGTCCACATCTGATACACTCCAGATGACCCTGGCATGAATAACAATTCATACCTGGAACACAAATTTTCTTTAAATTCCCACCGTAGATTTTACCAGTCTTAAACCATTCAAAATAATAGGCATTCTCTTCTTGATACTATTTTTTCATAAATTATTCCTCCTTTATTTTTTACACAATAGATTTTATAGCTACTTTCAATAACATTCTACACACCTTTTATGAAACGTTGATGAAATATAATTTTTTAATTTTCCAAACTATGGTATAATAATATAAGTATTAGAGCATGAAGGCTTACAGACCTTATTCTTCTCATCATTTGCATCTGCCAACACAAGATAATACTTGTCTCCATACTTATATTCTCTTGATTTCAAAGTAAACTTCTTGCTTTCATGGTGTCTGTGACTTTCTCTGTCTGGATAAAATCAAAGTATGTGATAAGATTCGTCACCTTACGGGTAATAGATGTCAGAACAACATCCACATAATCGTATGCCACGCCTCTGGTATTCGTTTAGTCTCTGCACAAATTACATCTATTCAATCATGAATCATCTGAATAAATCCTTCCATCTGCTTTATACTTTATCTTTCTGACAGACAATTCATCAAATAGGTTTATGGCAAGTTCTGTGTTTCCTCTATGAGCATCGCAAGTTGTATCCTCTGGATTTACACCTTTGGTCAGACTATTGCCATAACATACTCCAAGCATCCATTTAAAATCTAAAATTAACTTCTTATCATGCTCAAAAAAGAGCTTATCTGTATTCATAATTGCAATCAGTGTCAGCAGCTTTGCATTCTCATTATCCACTTTAACCAAAAGCTCTACTGCTCCATCAGGCAATGACGAAAGCCGATTATAGACATAATTGAATGTTCTCCGTAATCTGGTCTCATTTCTAAGCTGATAAAGATTCTCACCAATCACCTTATCCTTTATTTCATCCTTCGACATTCCAGCTGCCATAAGTTCTGCTGTCTGTTTTGTCTCTACAAATGCAAATACCTGAGACACCATGCCTGCACTATAGTTCATTGTTTCCACCATCCTTATTCTTTTCATAGTGGATAATATCACCAAAATCACAGTCTAATTCATCACAGATTTTTTCCAAAATATTCATTGAGACTTTCTCGCCCTTTGTCATTCTGGCTATCGTACTGCTGCTTATTCTGAGATTATTAATTAAATCCACTTTTTTCATATTTTTATCAATTAATAGCTTCCACAATCTGCTATACGACACTGACATATACACTACCTCTTTGTTTTCTTAATCACCATCTATATAGCTTTTATCGTATGATTTATCTATATGACTCCTTAGGATAATTATTTTACCATATACACACCGTTTCATCAACCAAATTATAAATGATTACTTCGATTTGCCCAATGTCATCTTTATCACCAAACCTTTTGAGTATCTCCATTAGTTCATCATCTTTCGCAAAATATTTATAATCAATAATATAGAATGACCTTAAACATTAAAATCACCTTCTTTTATAAAATCGTTAAACAAACCTTTTCCATTGAATGCATCAGGAGAAAACAAGCCTTCTGGATGATTTTCTTCAGTTACACAAGTAATAGTTGTGCCAGACTCATACACCTTCTTATCTATGGTCACAGGCTTGCTACCTATATTATTTACAACCAATCTTTTGATTGAATCGCTCATATGGTATGTGTTTACCTGACCACCGCAAAATGCATAATGCCTGAAATCAACTACACCCGATAAACAATATAAATATGAATCCACAAACATACCTGAATGCAATCTGCTACTTATGCGATGAACACCATCCAAATATTTAAAATGAACACTAATAATGCCTCCAGCACCTAATTCAAGGTATAAGTCACCACTTAAAAGTTCACTCTCTAATTTGGTAACAAGATAACTTTCTTTTTCATGAGCTAATTTTATTGCTTCATCTACAACAAATGAAAAAACATTCATACGCTCCAGATTATCTTTAGAAAATTCAGCAAATCTCGCACTAATCCTTATATCCTCGAATGAACAAAGGTATTCACTGCCAGACATTGTATGGAAAATGAAAGCCTTGTTTGCTTCGTCAACCTCAACAGTATCAATCATAGATGTAATAACAAATGTACCAGCTAGGAATCTTTCATCATCACTTATAATAAATCCATTTAACACAAAATTTTCTAACATTTCTTCAATGCTCCATTTTGTCAACTTTGTCATACTTAAATCCTCCTTATATTAAATAACTTGATGTTTTTGCCAAAGCATCCTCTACCTGTTTAGGCTGAATACCCAAATACCTTTGCGTGGTAGCTACACTTTTATAAAACTTGAAGCTTCTAAGTAAGACCGAACCAGATATGTGATAGAAAGCTGCTATGCCAAGTAGAATTAATATGCATGCCAAGTAAATGGACAAGTAAAGGAAAGTAACATATAAAATAAGGGCTATTACATCAAATCACTTCGATGTAATAGCCCTCAAAAGCCCGTTTTTATAGGACTTTATACGTTTTGATTAGAATTTGCCAGCCTTAGCTGCTTCCTCGATAGCTACGGCAACTGCCACAGTCATGCCGACCATAGGGTTGTTACCTGCACCGATTAAGCCCATCATTTCTACATGAGCCGGTACAGAAGAAGAACCTGCGAACTGTGCGTCAGAGTGCATACGTCCCATAGTATCTGTCATACCATAAGAAGCAGGACCTGCTGCCATGTTATCCGGATGAAGTGTACGTCCTGTACCACCGCCTGATGCTACGGAGAAGTACTTCTTACCCATTTCGATACATTCTTTCTTGTAAGTACCTGCTACCGGATGCTGGAATCTGGTAGGATTTGTTGAGTTACCTGTGATAGATACATCAACTTTTTCCTTATGCATGATAGCAACACCTTCTGTTACATCATTTGCACCATAACAGTTTACTTTTGCACGAAGACCTTCGGAATAAGACTTTCTGAAGATTTCTTTTACTTCGCCTGTCTTGTAGTCCATCTCTGTCTCTACATATGTGAATCCGTTAATTCTTGAGATAATCTGAGCTGCATCTTTTCCAAGACCGTTTAAGATAACTCTTAAAGGTTTTTTACGAACTTTGTTTGCCTTCTCAGCGATACCGATGGCACCTTCTGCTGCTGCAAATGATTCATGTCCTGCAAGGAAACAGAAACAATCTGTTTCTTCTTCCAGTAACATCTTACCAAGGTTACCATGTCCAAGACCTACTTTTCTCTGGTCAGCTACTGAACCAGGGATACAGAAAGCCTGAAGACCTTCACCGATTGCTGCTGCAGCATCTGCCGCTCTCTTGCAGTCCTTCTTGATTGCGATTGCTGCACCTGTAATGTATGCCCAACAGGCGTTTTCAAAACAGATTGGCTGGATACCTTTGATCATGTCATAAACATTAAGACCGGCATCCTTTGTAATCTTTTCAGCTTCTTCGAGAGAAGCGATTCCATAGCTATTTAAAACAGAATTGATTTTGTCAATTCTTCTTTCATATGATTCAAATAAAGCCATTATTAGTTTCCTCCTTACTTAACCTCTGCGTCTGTTCTAGGATCGATAATCTTCACTGCATCAGCAACTCTTCCGTACTGACCGCTTGCCTTTTCATAAGCTGTAGCAGGATCATCACCCTTCTTGATAAAGTCTGTCATCTTACCAAGACTTACGAACTTATAACCGATGATCTGGTCATCAGCATCAAGTGCAATACCTGTCACATAACCTTCAGCCATTTCAAGGTAACGAGGTCCTTTCTGAAGTGTACCATACATAGTACCAACCTGTGAACGAAGACCTTTTCCTAAATCTTCAAGACCTGCACCAACCGGAAGACCTTCTTCTGAGAATGCAGACTGTGTACGTCCGTAAACGATCTGTAAGAACAGTTCTCTCATAGCTGTGTTAATTGCATCACAGACAAGATCTGTATTTAATGCTTCCATAACAGTTAAGCCCGGAAGGATTTCTGCTGCCATAGCTGCTGAATGAGTCATACCTGAACATCCAATGGTTTCTACCAGTGCTTCCTGAATGATACCTTCCTTAACATTCAGTGTCAGCTTACAGGCACCCTGCTGAGGAGCACACCAGCCTACACCATGTGTAAGACCTGAGATATCCTTTACTTCTTTGTTTTTAACCCATTTTCCTTCTGTAGGAACTGGAGCAGCGCCATGATGAACGCCCTGTGCCACTGGACACATATTTTCTACTTCCTGTGAAATAATCATTTTGAATCTCCTTTCAAATAAAAGTTTTTCTCACTCTGACATTTTCTCATAAATTCAAAAAATAGTCTACCCATTTTTTGTATTTTTTTGTAAATAATATTTTAAAATTATGTTTTTCTGTCGAAATCATTTCTTCACATTTGAATTATCTTACACGGTTTCCGCAATGCGGGCAGATCGTTTCCCCTGCCTCCACGGCAGAACCGCAGTTCAGACAGATTGTTCCGCTGTCATGCTCATGGTAAGTTCCATTCAGGTTATACCCCTGTTTTTCTTCCTCATTCTTATTTTGAGGGTGTATATTCATATCTACCGGCTGGTTCTTCTCGCCATTTGCGGAACGCACAACCATAATAATCGCCACGGCAATAATTCCATAAAACCCAAACAGTCCAAGCCACATAAAATGTGGGGACATTCCTGCCGAAGCTGCCATTGTCCTGCATATCACAATCATAATGCCGGTCACACCAAGCAGTCCGAATAAGATATATTTTTTCGGAAGCTTTGAAGCTCTTGTAATAAGAAAGCATACAAGCAGGCTGACAAGAATCATCCCTGCGAAATATAAATAGAACATTTTCATAATCTGCGGATTATTCATAAGTTCAAGAATTTTCTGTACATATTCTTCTGAAGTCATGTCTGATTCACCTCCATATCTCTACTATCTTACTACAAAAAATCAAATTTAACAATATACATTTTTCTTTCCTTGTGTTATAATCAGAAAATAAAAAAGAAAATATCAGCAATCGATTCATATATCTGGGAGGTACTTATGTTTTTTAGGAGTTCAAAGAAAAAATCTCAAAAGAAATTAGACGAGTTATGTACGCAGGCGGATATTTTTATTCAGGTTCATTTTGTCCGCGAACGCAATGGGGAACGTTATAAATTCAAGACCCTGTCTTTAAAGGATAATCCGGAGTGGACTGCCTTGGAAGAATTGTTAGCGGAAAATGGAAATCCGGAAAGTTTTTCGGATACCTGCCAGCTTTTTCTTCGCAGAACAGGAACGGATGAGAATATTATTGCAGACCGGGCAGGCCTTGAAAATGGTTATTTTACAAAATTGCAAAACACTGATTCTTACAGACCATCGAAGCAGGAAACAGTTCTTTTATGTCTTTCCATGTGTCTGAATATAGAAGAGGCGAAAGTATTATTAAAGTCTGCCGGATATGCCCTGAGTAATTCTGAGAAATCAGATCTGGTCATCCGCTATTTTCTTGAAAACCAGCTTTATAAAACTTCAGATTTAGACTATGTATTAAACAAACTATGTGAAACTGATCTTGCTTCCATAGGATAAAAACAGACTGCCGCATGTCATGCGGCAGTTTCTTTTTATCCGGTTCAGTTTCTTTATTTCCTGTATTCCTCTATGCAAGCAGGGAAAATTCTTCCAGATTCCATACTTCATCCACCAGACCATCGTAAAATTCCGGCTCATGGCAGACAATCAGTACTGCACCCTTATATTCCTGCAAGGCACGCTTTAATTCGTCTTTTGCATCCACATCCAAGTGGTTGGTCGGCTCGTCCAGCAATAAAATATTGGTTTCATTGTTCAGCAGCTTGCACAGTCTGACTTTTGCCTGTTCTCCGCCGCTTAACACTCTGACCTGGCTCTCGATATGCTTCGTGGTCAATCCGCATTTTGCCAGTGCAGAACGCACTTCATACTGGGTATAGGCCGGGAATTCTTCCCATATTTCTTCGATACAGGTATTACTTCCCGGTGTCATTTCCTGTTCAAAATATCCTTTATACAAGTAATCTCCCAAGGTAACTTTTCCATCCAGTGCCGGAATTAACCCAAGCACACTCTTTAAGAAAGTACTTTTTCCTATGCCGTTTGTTCCTACCAGTGCGATCTTTTCCCCTCTCTCCATTCTAAGATTAATCGGCTTTGATAATGGAGATGATTTCTCATAGCCAATGACCAGATCCGACGTTTCAAAAATCACTTTTCCGGCAGCCCTTGCCTCTTTAAAATGAAATTCCGGCTTCGGTTTTTCTTTCGCAAGCTCTATGACATCCATTTTATCGAGCTTCTTCTGTCTGGACATCGCCATATTTCTGGTTGATACCCTTGCCTTATTTCTTGCCACAAAATCCTTTAGTTCATCAATTTCCTGCTGCTGTCTTTTATATGCCGCCTCTAACTGGCTCTTCTTTACGGCATAGACTTCCTGGAATTTATCATAATCTCCGACATAGCGGTCCAGCTTCTGGTTTTCCATATGATAAATGATGTTTACAACACTGTTTAAGAATGGAATATCATGGGAAATCAGAATAAATGCATTTTCATATTCCTGCAGATAACGTTTCAGCCATTCGATATGATTAGCATCGAGATAATTAGTCGGCTCATCTAAAAGCAGAATGTCCGGCTTTTCCAGAAGGAGCTTGCCAAGCAGAACTTTTGTTCTCTGGCCGCCGCTTAATTCCGTCACGTCCTTATCCAGTCCCAGTTCCAAAAGTCCCAATGCCCTTGCAACTTCCTCCACTTTTGCATCAATAATATAAAAATCATGGTTGGTCAGAAGATCCTGTATTGTTCCCAGTTCTTCCATCATCACTTCCATTTCATTTTCATCCGCAGAACCCATTTTGTCGCAGATTTCATTCATCTTATCCTCCATATCAAAAAGATAGGAAAATGCAGATTTTAATATTTCGCCAATGGTCATGCCTTTTTCCAAGACTGCATGCTGGTCCAGATAACCTGTCCTTACATTTTTGTTCCATTCCACTTTCCCTTCATCGGGCATCAGTTTTCCGGTAACAATATTCATAAAAGTGGACTTGCCTTCGCCATTCGCGCCGACAAGTCCAATATGTTCCCCTTTTAAAAGGCGGAAGGACACGTTATCGAAAATCGCTCTGTCACCAAATCCGTGGCTCAGATTCTCAACATTTAATATCATATCCGATAACCTTTCCTATAAATTATGCCTGTTTTGGTTCAATATATCCGAGTGCTTTTAACATCTCTGCAGAAAGAACTGCTCCGCCTGCTGCACCTCGTAATGTGTTATGAGATAATCCCACAAACTTAAAGTCATATACTTTATCTTCTCTTAAACGTCCAACAGAAATGCCCATGCCGTTTTCATAATTTACATCCAACTGTACCTGTGGCCTGTTATCTTCCTCGAGATACTGGATGAACTGCTTTGGAGCACTTGGAAGTTCTAATTCCTGTGGAAGTCCCTTGAAGTTTACTAATTTTTCGATTAACTGTTCTTTGGTTGGCTTTTTATTAAATTTTACAAATACGGCAGCAGTATGCCCATCTGCGATTGGCACTCTGATACACTGCGTTGTGATAACCGGAAGTTCGGCTTTTTTGATTACTCCGTCCTCGATTTTACCCCAGAGTCTTAATGGCTCCTGTTCACTCTTTTCTTCTTCGCCACCGATGTAAGGAATGATGTTCCCTTCCATTTCCGGCCAGTCTTTGAATGTTTTTCCTGCTCCTGAGATTGCCTGATAAGTGGTAGCAACAACTTCTACCGGTTCAAATTCTTTCCATGCATTTAATACCGGTGCATAACTCTGGATGGAGCAATTTGGTTTTACGGCTACGAACCCTTTCTTTGTTCCAAGTCTTTCTTTCTGGAACTTGATTACTTCATAGTGTTCCGGATTGATTTCAGGCACTACCATCGGCACATCCGGTGTCCATCTGTGTGCACTGTTATTGGAAACAACCGGCGTTTCTGTCTTTGCGTATTCTTCTTCTATCTTTTTGATCTCTTCTTTTGTCATATCTACGGCACTAAAAACAAAGTCCACAGAAGATGCAACCTTTTCTACTTCATTTACATTCATTACAACCAGATTTTTCACTGCTTCCGGCATCGGAGTTTTCATTTTCCATCTGTCACCGACTGCTTCTTCATATGTCTTTCCTGCAGAGCGCGGACTTGCAGCAACTGTAACGACCTCAAACCAAGGATGATTCTCGAGCAGGGAAATAAATCTCTGACCTACCATACCTGTTGCACCTAAAATACCTACTTTTAATTTCTGACTCATTTTTAAATACCTCCACATAGAGTTTTATCTTTTTTCCATATTTTATGTTTATACTGTTCGCCTTGTGCGGACATTTGTACGTCAACATGACATCTACTATACCATACAATCAAAAAATTGCAAGTGTTTTTTTTCAAAAATTTTAAATTTATGATTGACTTTTTCACTTTTTTGGATTATTATATATAAGTCAAACATATGCTTCCATAGTTCAAAGGCAAAACAGGTCACTCGTAATGTCCAGTTATCGGTTCGATTCCGATTGGAAGCTTTTTCAAACAGCAGTCAATGACTGCTGTTTTTTGTTTGATTTTAAATACTGTAAGAAAATGGGGGGAATTCTAATTCCTCCCATTTTCTTACAAGATTAAATTAATATGATATGATAATTCCGCCATCACAGGCATACATGGAAGAAACTCCAGCCGTATCCAGTATGATGACATCTTTAAACTGTCTGCCTTTTAAAATCTCTTCTTTGACAGATTCCGCTCTCTGCCTGTTATTCACATGACTGATAGCCAGAATCCGTTTTTCTGAATCTTTCGCTGTCTCCACGATATGGGTTACAAGCTTTGCAAGTGCTTTTTCCATGCCCCTTGCCTGATCCAGTTTTGCAAGCATGCCTTCTTCCGTTCCATACATAATCGGCTTAATATTCAGTACGGATGCAACCATTGCCGTCATGCCGGTCAGTCTTCCGTTTTTCCGAAGTGTTTCCAAAGATTCAATCACAAAGTATGTACTTCTTCCTTTACGGAACGCAAGCACTTTTTCTACAATCTCTTCATAGGTACAGTCCCCCTGTGCAAGCTCCATGATTTTTAATACCATGAGGGTTTCACCTACGGATGCCGAACAGGAATCAAATACATAAATCTGTTTTTTATCCTCCGGATGCTCCTCATAGTACATGGTTCTTCCAACCTCTGCACTGTTATAGGAACCGCTCAGATTAGCAGAAATCGTTACTACAAATATGCAGTCATAATCACCTTCATATGCTTCCATGTAGAGGGACGGGGATGGGCAGGATGATTTTGGTTCTTCGGTGGCTTTTTTTACTTTCTGGATGAATGCATTCTGATCGAAGGTTTCATCATCCACGATATCCTCTCCGGAAACAGTCAGTGTCAATGGTATCAGTTCTATATTTTCAAGAGATTTAAATTTATCTTCTAATTCACAGCAGCTATCTGCGACTATTTTAAATTTCATCATATCCTTCTTTCCTCTTTGTTTCAAGATGTAGTTTTCATTACTACATAATACCATCTTTATCTACACTTTGTCAATAGATGGAATATGATTTCTATATTTTTTATCTTTCTTTCAGAAATCTTTCATATAAATCCCTTTGCCGGTCCTGCTTTACTGGAAAATCCTTTCTGTACGAAGCTGCCAGTCCCGGAGTAATCTCTGCTATTACGATTTCCTCTTCTGACCCTCCTGCTATGCGGTGTCCAAACGGATCATATGCAACAGAACTGGCACAGTAGTGCAAGCCTCCTGTCCGGTTAATTCCCAGAACATAGGCCTGATTTTCCACTGCACGGGCATTCAGCAGAATATCCCACTGTCCGATCCGCTCCTGCGGCCAGTTTGCAATAACGAAGATCACTTCTGAACGTTCAGAGCTAATTTGGAAAATTTCCGGAAAACGCAAATCATAACAGATAAATGCCCCGATCGGAGCTCCATGAAAAATGGTGGTCACAATCTCACTGCCGGACTTATAATGCACGGATTCTCCGCCGTAGGAAAATGGATGAATCTTGCGGTATTTTAAAATAATCCGGTCCTGTTCGACGATTTCCAGAAGATTATAATATCCATCCTGCCGTTTTTCTATTCTTCCGAACAGAATGGCAATCTTATATTCCGCGGATAATTTGAGAAAGAAGTTTTCCGTGTTGGAATTTTTCTCCGGTTCCGCAAATAATTCCGGCCGCATGGTAAATCCGGTCAATGTCATTTCCGGAAATGCAATAAGCACCGCACCTTTTTCTTTTGCCGCGGCGATAAGCCTCCGGCACGTTCTCTTATTCTCTTCTTTTGCTTCCCATGAAATATCCATCTGTGTCAATGCAATTTTCATTCTAAACACTCCCGCCTAATAGGTTCGTATTGTATCATCTTCTGTATCCGTTGTATTTTCAATCGCTTTGATTACGACATAGAAGCCTGCGGTATCCGATATCTTTACCTGAACACGGTCCCCGGCCTTATGTCCGAGGATTGCTTTTCCGATTGGTGATTCGATGCTGATCCTTCCATCCAGAGAATCACCCCGGATAGAGGTAACTAACTTATAGACTTCGGTTTCGTCATCTTCTTCAAAATAAAGCGTAACCGTATTATTAATTCCCACTTCATCCTCTTTGGATTCATCTGAGATGATTTTTGCGGTTTTCAGCATACGCTCCAGATAGCGGATACGGCTTTCATTTCTGTTCTTGTCACGTTTTGCCGCATAATATTCAAAATTCTCGCTCAAATCGCCCTGCTCCCTTGCCACCTTCACAGCTTCAATCGCTTCTTTGCGAACTATCGTCTTTCTATGTTCAAGTTCTGCTTCTATCTTTTCCACATCCGCATTTGTCAGTTCTTCCTGTGCCATGATTAGTTCCTTTCTGCTGCCTTCCAGCCAGTCTGATCCCTCTTTTTGAGTTTCAGGCTGCGCAATTCTACTTTTACTCCGTTTGCCTCCACTTCCAATGTATCTCCGGCATCCATAACATATACCTTTTCTACTTTATCATTTTTCAGAAGCTTCATTCCCCGTACACCGACTGCCCCCTTTTTCTTCTCCGGAATCTCTTCCGTCTTAAACCGCAGGAATACCCCCTGCTCTGTCTGAAGTACCACGATATCCGAAAATGCCATATTTTCTTCCGACATCAGAAAATCATCATACCCCTTATCCAATGCATAAATACTTACAATGAGATCCCCCTCGGCAAGTTTTGTGGATGCAACCGTCCGTTTGGAAACTTCAAATTCTGACGCATCTACAAACTTCATCATCGCCTGTGTGGTTGTAAAGAGGAGCTTTTTATTCTTTAACTGTCCCGCTGCACTGATGAATACGATGTTTTCCCCGCTGCTGTCGTAATTTCCAAGATTGTCGAGCGGAACACCCTTATCCCGGAATTTCTTTACCGGTACATCCAGTGCCTTAATCTGGTGCAGATAGCCATTGTCCGTGAATACACATATTTTATCTGTATTCATACAGGAAAAGATATATTTATTTTCTAGTTCTATCGTTTCTCTGTTTCTTTCATAAGAAGCCGGATCGATTAATTTGGCATATCCGAACCGGTCCATGACAAACACATATTCTGCTTCTGCCACTTTTTCTTCTACATAGACTGCTGCCGTTCCATCCTCAATTACGGTCCGGCGCTCTGTTGCATATTCCTTCTTGATTTTCTGCAGATCCTTCTTGATTACCTTTGCCATAGATGCCGTATTGCCAAGAATATCTTCATATTCTGCAATTCTCTTTAATAATTCATTGTATTCTTTCTCCAAGGCTAGGATTTCCAAACCGATTAATTTATACAGACGGAGTTCCAGAATCGCCTGAGCCTGCTTCTCCGTAAAATTAAGCTGGGAAGCGTAGAGACGTGAAGAAGGATTCTTAAAACTGATATTTTCCGTATTTCCATCGATCAGGCACTGCTTTGCAGCTTTCAGATTCGGTGCGCCACGCAGAATCTCAATTATGAGATCAATAATATTACATGCCTTGATCAGACCTTCTTTGATCTCTTTCTGTTCCAGATCCTTCTGTAATAAATAAGTATATTTTCTGGTTGCCAGGTCAAACTGGAAATCGACATGATGCCGGATAATTTCTTTCAGTCCCAATGTCTCCGGCTTTTGGTCAACGATCGCAAGCATATTTACTCCGAAGGTATCCTCCAGTTTTGTCTTTTTATAAAGGGTATTTTTAATCTTCTCGATATCGGCATTTTTCTTTAATTCGAGTACGATACGGATTCCCTCTTTGGATGATTCATTGGAAATATCCGTCACATCGTTCAATTTCTTATTTTCAATCAGATCACAGATATCGGAAATAAATTTTCCAATTCCCGCTCCAATCATGGTATATGGAATCTCCGTGATTACCAGTTTATCCTTTTCGGATTTCTTCTTTGCCTGTTCAAATACCACTTTTCCACGGAGTTTGATTTTTCCGTTTCCAGATTCATAGATCGCCGGCAGTTCACTTTTATTTATCACAATGCCGCCGGTCGGAAAATCCGGTCCGGTTATGTATTTCATAAGATCTGTGGAACTTAACTCCTGTTTTCCTGCAATAGAAGCATCCAGCCATGCGATGACAGCATCCGTAACCTCGCCCAGATTATGCGGCGGGATATTGGTTGTCATTCCAACGGCGATTCCTTCCGCACCATTTACCAGAAGGTTTGGTACACGGACCGGAAGTACAACCGGCTCTTTCTCTGTTTCATCGAAATTTGGTCCAAAATCGACCACATTCTTATCCAGATCCGCCAGATATACCTCCTGGGTAAACTTCTTTAACTTTGCCTCGGTGTATCGCATGGCAGCCGCACCATCCCCTTCGATAGATCCAAAATTACCATGCCCGTCCACGAGTGCCATTCCTTTCTTGAAATCCTGCGACATTACGACAAGTGTTTCATAAATGGAACTGTCCCCATGCGGATGATATTTACCCATGGTATCACCAACGATACGCGCTGATTTTCTATGCGGCTTATCATAATTAAGCCCCAGTTCATCCATTGCATACAGCACTCTTCTCTGTACCGGCTTCAGTCCGTCCCTGACATCCGGCAATGCTCTCGCACAGATGACACTCATGGAATAGTCGATATAGGATTTCTGCATTAATTCCGCATATTCTGTTTTTAAGATCTGTTCTGCCATTTTTTTCTCCTTCTGTTAATTATACGTCCAGCTGTGCATCTTTTGCATGTTCACAGATAAACTGACGACGGGGTGCAACGTCGCTTCCCATCAGCATCTCGGTAATTTCGGATGCCATTCTGCCATCCTCAATCTCCACCTGCTTTAAGATTCTGGTTTCCGGATTCAGTGTGGTTTCCCATAACTGCTCCGCATCCATTTCCCCTAATCCTTTGTATCTTTGCAGGGTAAAACTTCCGCTGTGGCTCTTACGGTAGGAAGCCAGTGCTTTATCATCATAGATATATTCTTCTTTCCCTTTTTTCGGTATCACTTTATAAAGCGGCGGGGTTGCCAGATATACATGCCCTTCATTGATTAATTCCGGCATAAATCGGTAGAAGAAGGTCAGAAGCAATGTATCGATATGTGCGCCATCCACATCGGCATCCGTCATAATGATGATCTTATGATAGCGTAACTTTGTAATGTCAAAATCATTGCCGTATCCTTCGGAAAATCCACATCCAAATGCATTGATCATGGTTTTAATCTCTGCATTCGCCAGCACCTTATCCATCGTCGCTTTCTCTACATTCAGTATCTTTCCGCGAATCGGCATAATTGCCTGTGTACGTCTGTTTCTTCCCATCTTTGCGGAACCGCCGGCAGAATCACCCTCGACAATAAAGACCTCACATTCTGCCGGATTCCTGCTCTCGCAGTTGGCAAGCTTTCCGTTGCTGTCGATGGAGAAACGAGGTTTTGTCAGCATATTGGTCTTTGCCTTTTCTTCTGCTTTCCTGATCTTCGCTGACTTCTCGGCACAGGCAATTACCTGTTTTAAAATTTCCAGATGTTTGTCAAAAAACAGCACCAGTTCTTCCGCCGTTACATCGGCAGTCGCTTTTCCAGCATCCGGATTATCCAGTTTTGTCTTTGTCTGTCCCTCAAAGCGCGGCTCCGGATGCTTGACCGCAATCACTGCCGTCATACCGTTTCTGACATCTGCTCCGGTAAAATTAGAATCTTTCTCTTTCAAAATTCCCAGTTCCCTTGCATACTGGTTAATGATGGTTGTAAACTTTGTTTTAAATCCTACCAGATGGGTTCCGCCTTCCTGCGTATAGATATTATTACAGAAGCCGAGCATATTTTCCTGGAATTCATCCACGAACTGAAATGCCACTTCCACTTCGATGCCATCCTTTATTTTCTTAAAATAGATCACATCATGGATGACCTCTTTTCCCTGGTTCATGTCCTTGACATAGGCACAGATGCCCTCTTCCTCATGGTATTCGATTTTCTCTTCCTCTGAAAAACGTTTATTTTCAAAGATAATGGTAAGGTCAGGATTCAGATATGCGGTTTCATGCAGTCTTCCCTTGATTGCCTCTGCTTTAAAATAAGTCTTGTCAAAGATATCCCCGTCTGGAAGAAAACGGACACTTGTACCGGTATCATTCTTCCGGCAGGTTCCAATCTGTTCCAGGGGATACATGACTTTTCCGCGTTCATAACGCTGACGGTATACCACGCCGTCCTTTTTGATTGTAACCTCCAGCCATTCCGACAGTGCATTTACAACGGACGCACCTACCCCGTGAAGACCGCCGGAAATCTTATATCCGCCATCGCCGAACTTGCCCCCGGCATGAAGCATGGTAAATACTACTTCAACCGCAGGCAGCCCCGTCTTTGCATTAATTCCAACCGGGATACCACGTCCGTTATCCGTGATTACCGCTGTTCCGTCTTTCTCAAGTGTGACATATATTTTACTGCAGTATCCTGCCAGATGCTCGTCCACGGAATTATCTACGATCTCGTAAATAAGGTGGTTCAATCCTTTGGTTGAAACACTTCCGATATACATTCCCGGACGTTTTCTTACCGCCTCAAGTCCTTCCAGAATGGAAATACTGTTTGCATCATAATTATTTGTTACCTTTGCCATTGCAGACTCCTTCTTCTCCGTAATTTATTTCAAATACTGTATCATTCCCGGACCGAGATTTTCCGTCGGCCTTCCGATAAATCCAAACTTCTCATAAAACTGTTCCCTGCCCTTCGCACACATTAGGCAGAGCATCATCTCCGACTGCTCCATCCGCAGTTCTTCCACATGGGCAATCAGCCGCTCCATCATTTTCCTTCCGATGCTGTTTCCCTGATACTCCGGACGCACAACGAAATCCTGTATATAGCAGATGACTGCCCCGTCCCCGACGATTCGTCCCATACCGATCGTCTTTCCGTTCTCCACTGCCATAACCGTATACAGACTGTTATTCAGTGCTTTCTCTGCCTGTTCCTTCCTTAAAACTTTCCAGTGTACGGATGCCCGTATATCCAGATATGTTTCTACATCCAATTTGTTTTCTACTATTTCTATCATTTTATCTTCCTCTTCTGAACATATGTTCTCTTTATTATCTTAACACATTTCCATTATTTGTCAACTGATTTTCAAACAATCCGCCGTTTTCCCATAAAGCAAGAAATCAGCACGGATAAGTAATTTCTTATCCATGCTGAATCTTATCTTTCGTTTATTACCCAAGCACAAAGTAGGCGAGAACAATGATACCGAGAATAATACGATACCATCCGAATACTTTGAAATCATGCTTTCTGATGTAACCAAGAAGCATTTTAATAACGACCAGTGACACCACAAATGCCACAATCATTCCAACCAGCAATACTGCTGCTTCCATTGTCATAAAGCCGGAACCTGCCTTGATAAACTTGAAGACCTTCAGGAGACTTGCTCCGAACATAACCGGAATGGCCAGATAGAAGGTAAAATCGGCGGCGGCCTTTCTTGAGATTCCGATCATAAGTGCACCGATAATGGTTGCACCGGATCGGGACGTTCCAGGAAATATTGCTGCAATCAGCTGGAACAGGCCAATAATAAATGCCTGTTTGTAAGTAATCTGGGAAGCCTTTAACGTTGTCGGCTTCATATCTTTATTGTGATTTTCCACCACGATAAATGCAATACCAAATACAATCAGGGCGACTCCGATGACATATGGATTATACAGATGTTCCGTAAGGAAATCATCAAATGCGATTCCCACAATCGCTGCCGGAATACAGGCGGCAAGTATCTTGAACCATAGTACCATGATGTGCCGGTCAATTTTAGAAAGCACTCCGGTTTTTGCATATCCTCTGTCCGGATCATCCGTAAACGGCCAAATATCCTTAAAGTAAAGTACCACAACAGCCAGAATCGCTCCGAGCTGTATTACCACCTCGAACATATCAAAGAAATTCTCCGATACATTCTGGAACTTAACAAACTGTTCCAGCAAAATCATGTGTCCGGTACTGCTGACAGGAAGCCATTCCGTAATTCCTTCTACGATACCAAACAGAATCGATTTTAATATATCCATGTTTTTATTCCTTTCCTGCGGTTAGTTTTAAACTTCTTGATAATACCATATCTTATCATAAGAAACAAGTTTTTCTTTCAAATTATTTTTCTTTTGCAATTTCCAGCATGGAAATCAATTCTTCCGGCTGATCAATGATGCAGGATGCTCCCAGTTTTTCAAGATATTCCCGTCCCCGAAAGCCCCAGCTTACCAATACATAATCCATGCCCGCATTTTCAGCGGTTTCTTTATCAACCTCGGAATCACCCACATACACCGTATGTTCTTTCCTGGAATCCAGAAGCTGCATGGCATGTAATACAGAATCCGGATAAGGCTTTCTCCTGACTCCTGCAGTATCTCCCACGGCAAGGCTTATGTACTCTGAAAAATAAATTTCATTCAGTTCTCTCACGGCATCCATATTTTTATTTGATACAATCGCCATTTTCACATTTTTATCCTTCAGTGTTTTTAACATCTCTTCGATTCCCGGATACGCCTTTGTCTTAATCCGGCAATGGGCGGTATAATATTCCTTAAAGGTTTCAAAGATTGTTTCAAATTCCGGATGGGTTTCTCCTCCCGGAATGGCACGCTCCATCAGTTTTCTGATTCCGTTGCCCACGAACTGGCGAACCTGGTCTACACTATGCTCTTTCAGCCCGAATTTTCTCATGCAGTAATTTACCCCATCTGCAAGATCATCGATTGTATTTAATAAAGTTCCATCCAAATCAAATATTACGGTATCGTATTTCATGCTATTTCTTCCTTTCTTTTTGTTCTGCTTGCGAAATTATATTTTTGGTTTATAATAATAAAGATGAGTTCAGTGGTTATCCACAGGAAAGGAGTATCATTATGGCAACCTCTGTGATCAGTTCTTCCCAGAAAGAATCTATATTTATGAATATGAGTGACGGGGTCATTCTTATGAATGACCAGCACGAAATTACTTATCTGAATCCGGCTGCCGAAGTGATCTTCGGCATTACAAAAACGGATGAAGAAACTATTTCCAGCGACAGGCTTACCGGAAATAAAAGCAATAAAAGCTTTAACCGCCTGATGTCCAGTGCATGGAAAAAGAACCACAAATCAGACACTTCCCTTGTCAGCTATGATAATGGCAGCGAGAAAAAATTACTGAATCTGCGTATCAGCCGCATCCGTCAGGGCAACGGAATTATGCTTCTGGCAGAGGATGTCACGTCTACACACATGCTGGAGCAGCACGAAAAAGACTGTGCTTTAATTTTCGCCGGACTAATTATCTGCATTTGTGTCTATTTATCATCATGGAGTCTGATAAAATTTACACTGGAGATTCATTTAAAGACCTCTGTCTACACCATGGTCATCGAAGGAATTGCTTTTCTTCTGTTTCTGGAGGTCATTTTCTTCACAAGCCTTACATTCAGTGACATCGGAATCTTTGTCCGCCCCTCAAAATTACTGAAGAGTTTTATCTCTTCCCTGCCGCTCGCAGCTGGTGCCTGCATTGTTATGGTAATTATTAATGTAATTCTCCGCTTCAGCGGCCACCCGATAAAACCTTATTTTATCGGTGGTTCTTTCCAGGGGGCATACACTTATATCTTTACAGCCATTCTGCAGGAATTTCTCTCACGAGGTGTCATACAGACTTCTGTAAAGGCACTTATGCAGGTAAAATACCAGAAGTTCTTCAGTATTTTTCTTACTTCTTTATTATTTTCCCTGATGCATCTGCCATTTGATTTTCCTTTTATGGCAGCAGCATTTCTGTTAAGCATTACTCTCGGTATCGTCTATGAAAAACAGGGCAATATCTGGGGCTGTGCATTTCTCCACTGGAGCTGCGGCTACCTCGCCATGGCAATGTTTTTCTAATAATCTACTTTGATCAGGCAGAGTCCTTCCGCAGGTGCGGTCGGTCCTGCCTGCTGTCTGTCTTTTGCCTCTAATATTTCCTTTACCTGTTCCGGCGGTATCTTTCCCTTTCCAACTTCCAGAAGTGTTCCGACAAGGATTCTTACCATATTTTGTAAAAATCCTGTTCCATGGAAAGTAAAATAGATATATCCCTTACTTCTGCGTACCTCAATCTTATCCACAATGCGTATCGTTGATTTCTTCATCTTCGGATTTCCGCAGAAACTCTTATAATCGTGTTCTCCTTCCAGATATACGGCTGCCTGTTTCATCCTGTCCACATCCACGGTTTCTATCAGCTTTGTGACATATCTCCGGTTAAATACCGGCTTTACCGGGCCGTCATAACAGGTATAACAGTACGTCTTTCCTGCTGCCTTGTACCTGGCATGAAACCGGGGTGAAGCTTCCCTTACTTCCAGAACAGCGATATCATCCGGAAGATACCGGTTCATATAATCCCGTATCTCATCCTCTGTTTTGTCCGTTTCAAATATTGCATTCGCCGTCATCTCTTTTGCATGTACTCCGGCATCCGTCCTTCCCGCACCGATGACATCAATAAATGTTCCGCACATAATTTCCAATACGGATTCTAATTTTCCCTGTATGGTATCACGATCCGGCTGATGTTCCCAGCCGTAATATCTTGTTCCATCGTAACTGATGGTCATTTTATAATTCTTTTCCATGTATTCCATATCCATTTCTATATAAAATAAGCCGGCTGCTTGACACAACCGGCTTTATTCTATCATACTTTGTCCTTATTCACAATGGGCGCAGCTAACTTCTTTGAATTTTTCCTTATCATAAGGAATACCATTTTTATCGTAATAATCTTTTACTGCTGCCTTTACTGCTTCTTCTGCCAGAACGGAACAGTGAATCTTATGAGTAGGAAGTCCGTCAAGAGCCTCAACAACTGCCTTGTTGGAAAGTTCCAGAGCATCTTCTATCTTCTTTCCTTTGATCATCTCTGTTGCCATGGAGCTGGTTGCAATCGCAGAACCACATCCGAATGTGTTAAATTTAACATCGGAAATCACACCATCTTTTACTTTGATATACATTTTCATGATATCTCCGCATTTTGCATTTCCTACTTCACCGATTCCATCGGCATCATCCATTTTACCTACATTTCTTGGATTCTGAAAATGATCCATTACCTTTTCACTATATAACATGTTTTCTTTCTCCCTTCTCTAATTCTTCCCATACCGGTGACATATTTCTCAGATAAGTTACTACTTCCGGTACGCTTTTGATAATATGCTGAATCTCTTCTTCTGTATTGTATTCTCCAATCGAAAGCCTTAAAGAACCATGTGCCACTTCATGAGGAAGTCCCAGTGCTAAAAGCACATGACTTGGATCCAGGGAGCCTGATGTACAGGCAGATCCGGAAGATGCTTCGATTCCCTTTGCATCAAGGAGTAACAGGAGAGATTCTCCTTCAATCCCTTCAAAACAGAAGTTTACGGTTCCTGGAAGTCTGTGTTCCCTGTCACCATTTAAAACAGAATGCGGAATCTTGCTTAAATTTTCAATCAGTTCCTCACGGAATGCAATAATCTTCTTCTGGTTTTCTTCCATACGGTCACAGGCTTCTTTGAATGCTACTGCCATGCCGCAGATAGCCGGAATATCTTCTGTACCTGCACGTTTGCCACGTTCCTGTGCACCGCCTTCGATCAGGTTAAAGAGACGGATTCCCTTCTTTGCATAAAGTACACCAATTCCCTTTGGTCCGTGGAACTTATGTGCGGAAATAGATAACATATCAATGTTATCAGCCTGTACATCAATCTTGACATGAGCTGCAGCCTGTACTGCATCAGTGTGGAAAGGTACACCTTTTTCACGACATACCGCACCGATTTCACGGATTGGCTGAATCGTTCCGATCTCGTTATTTGCATACATAATAGTAACCAGTGCAGTATCCTCACGGATAGCATCCTTTACTTGTTCTGCTGTTACCAGTCCGCTTTTGTGGACATCAAGATAAGTAACTTCAAATCCCTGTTTCTCGAGTTTCTTCAATGTATGAAGAACTGCATGATGTTCAAATGCTGTAGTTACGATATGTTTCTTTCCTTTTAATTTTCCTGCTTCTGCCGCGGAAAGAATCGCCTGATTATCTGCCTCACTTCCGCCTGAAGTAAAATAAATATCCTTTACGTCTGCGTTTAAGCAGTCCGCAATTGTTTTTCTTGCCTCAAAGAGCTTCTCTGCTGCTCTCTGTCCCACTGTATGAAGACTGGATGCATTTCCGAAGAACTCATCCATACATAATATCATTTCATTCTTTGCAGCTTCACTTATTTTTGTTGTTGCCGCATTATCTGCATATACCTGCATATCTTTCCTCTCTTTCTGACACTTTCTATATCCTATGTCTTTTATAGGATATAAGATAGCATTAAATTCCCATCTTGTCAATAGGAATTTATATTTTTCTTGACTTTCCCTAAAATATATAAGACAATAGAGTAAATAATAATACATTCAGAAATGAGGATTTTATGAAAACTGTTGGAATTATTGCGGAATATAACCCTTTTCATTTTGGACACCGTTATCATATCAAGCAGGCAAAAGAGAGAACCGGAGCAGATCTTGCCATTATCATGATGAGCGGAAATTATGTGCAGCGCGGCACTCCTGCGTATCTGGACAAATATACGCGTGCCGGGGTTGCCTTAAAAAACGGTGCAGATCTTGTTCTGGAGCTTCCTCTTATTTACGCATGCTCCAGTGCCGAAATCTTTGCAACTGGTGCCGTCTCACTCCTGAATAAAACAGGGATTACTGATTTTCTCTGTTTTGGGACGGAAAATGCCGATACGGATGAGCTGTATCAGGCAGCCGTTCTTTTAAATGAAGAACCTGCTGAATTTAAAAGCCTGTTAAAAAGTGAATTAAAATCAGGTCTTTCTTTTCCTGCCGCCCGTATGAAAGCATTAACCCTTTGCTGTCCGGGACTGAAGCATACACTGTCTTCCCCGAATAATATCCTGGGGCTGGAATACCTGCGTGCCATGTTAAATACCAGAAGCACCATGACACCGCTTGCCATAAAGCGGATATATGCCGGATATCATGATACTGCCGGTGATTTTCCGCAGTACTGTGCCTCCGCCCTGCGTGCTTTAGATAATGTAGAACTTCTTTCTTCCATAGACACATTGTATACAGAACAGTTTCACCAGACATTTCCAGTATACCCGAAAGATTTTGATTTAATACTCGGAGAACGCCTATTATCCGCCTGCCATAATAATCTGCTGACGGAATATGCCGATGTCAATATGGATCTGGCTAACAGTATTAAGAATCATATGGACGAATATCAGGGATTTGAAGAATTTATTGATATTTTAAAGAAAAAGCATCTGACGCATACCAGAATTTCACGGAGCCTGCTTCATATTATGTTGGGACTTACACAGGATTCCCTGAAATATGCATTGGATACCCATGCACCGCAATATGTCCGTGTGCTGGGATTTACAGAAAAAGGAAGATCCCTTATCGGAAAATTTGCCCCTGGCATGATTCCTCTGATCAAAACATCAGACTATAAGAATCAGCTTAAGAATTCGACGGATCTGATGATTTTCCGGCAGAATCTTCTTGCGGACGAGCTTTACCGCATGACTGCCGCTTATAAATACCACAGCTCCATCCCGACGGAGTTTACCTATCGAATACAGCCGGTCTGAAAAGACCGGCTGTACTTTATGTATGGTTTTAATTTTTAAAGCTGTGAATTGGTGCAGGAATTCTTCCGCCCCTGTTTACAAATGCCTCACAGGAGAATTTATTTACCGGCATAATTGGTGCATATCCTAATAAGCCGCCGAATTCCACGGTTTCTCCGACCTGCTTGCCGATAACCGGAATCACACGCACTGCCGTTGTTTTCTGGTTAATCATTCCAATCGCAGACTCATCGGCGATAATACCCGATATGGTGGATGCACTTGTATCACCCGGAATGGCAATCATGTCAAGTCCAACGGAGCAGACACAGGTCATTGCTTCTAACTTCTCCAGTGTCAATGCACCCTCATTGACTGCATCGATCATACCCTGATCCTCACTGACCGGAATAAACGCACCACTCAGACCACCAACATAGGAAGATGCCATGACACCGCCCTTCTTTACCTGATCGTTTAATAATGCGAGGGCTGCAGTTGTTCCAGGTGCACCGGCTCTTTCAAGACCGATCTCTTCTAAGATCTCGGCAACGGAATCGCCTACTGCCGGTGTCGGTGCAAGGGATAAATCTATGATTCCAAACGGAACACCCAGTCTCTGGGATGCTTCCTGTGCAACAAACTGACCGACTCTGGTTACCTTAAATGCCGTTTTCTTAATGGTTTCACAGAGGACCTCAAAGTTCTCACCACGCACCTTGCTCAGGGCATTCTTTACAACACCCGGTCCGCTGACACCAACATTGATAATGGCATCTGCTTCTGTTATGCCATGGAAAGCACCTGCCATAAACGGATTATCATCCGGTGCATTACAGAATACAACAAGTTTTGCACATCCAAGGCAGTCATTTTCCTTCGTAAGTTCTGCTGTTTCGAGAATTTTTTCACCAAGAAGCTTAACTGCATCCATGTTCAGTCCGGTCTTTGTAGAGCCTACATTAACAGAAGAGCATACCACATCGGTAACTGCCAGTGCCTCCGGAATGGAACGAATCAGATTTTCCTCTGCTGGTGTCATTCCTTTGGACACCAGTGCTGAATATCCGCCTAAGAAATTTACACCGACAGCCTTTGCTGCCCGGTCAAGTGTCTTTGCGATCGTAACAAAATCTTCTGGTGTCTTGCATGCAGACGCACCCACAAGGGCAATCGGGGTTACAGAAATTCTCTTATGCACAATCGGAATACCTATCTCTCTGCTGATCTCATTTCCGGTTTCTACAAGCTTTGCAGCTTTTGCTGTGATTTTCTGATATATTTTTTCATTTAACTTATCCAGATCACTGTCGATACAATCCAGCAGACTGATACCCATGGTAATTGTTCTTACATCAAGATTTTCATGTTCTACCATGTTATTTGTTTCGTTTACTTCAAATATGTTAATCATTCCGGTAAAATCCTTTCCTTATTTTTGCTATGAATTAGATTCTGTGCATTGCTTTGAAAATATCCTCTGACTGCATCTTAATCTGAACACCGATCTCTTCGCCGAGTGTTTCTAATTCATCCGCAAGTTCATCAAACTTCTTTTTTGTATTATTCGCATCTACAATCATCATCATGTTAAAGTAATCCTGTACTATCGTCTGTGAAATATCCAGAATATTGACACTGTTTTCTGCCAAATAGGTACAAACTTTTGCAATGATCCCTACCGTATCTTTTCCTACTACTGTGATAATTGTCTTCTTCATTTTATCAAATTCCTTCCTTGGGTGTATAATATTTTCTGTTATTGTACTGTAAAGTGAAAAAAATATCAATACTTTATTGTGCTAAAATTCAAAACAATCTGAAATACTATCACGTTTTGCCACAGAAATGTGAAAATCTTCTGCTTTATATTCACTCTGACTCATATTTACTTCCACGCGTACACTCTCATAGGCGAGATCCGGATAATTATTTTCATTGCTGAGATGTCCCAGAAAGACTCGTTTCATTTTATCCGACAAAATGGCATCGAGCAGCCTGCCGGACATTTCATTGCATAAATGCCCGTATTTTCCCAGAATACGCTGTTTCAGGGAATATGGATACCTAGATGTCTGCAGCATACGGATATCATGGTTTGCCTCGAGCAGAATGACATCGAGTCCCTTTAAATGGTCAATGGTATAATCGTTATAGATTCCAAGATCCGTTGCCACGGCCGCCTTTTTTTCTCCGGATTCCACACGGTAGGCAACCGGATTTGCCCCGTCATGGGATACTTTAAAAGGTTTTACGGTTAATGTTTTTAATTGCAATTCTTCCTCGGCTGCAACCGGATGAAACAGTTCTTCCCCGATATTTCCCAATGAGGAGATTGCTTTGACCGCCTCAATGGTTTCTTTCGTTCCATACATAGGGATATGATATTTTCTTGCCATGACCCCAAGCCCTTTTACATGGTCGGAATGTTCGTGCGTAATAAAAATTCCGTCTAGATCATTTCCGCTTAATTCCAGTTCTTTCAATCCGGTTTCAATCGCTTTCCGGCTGATTCCCGCATCAATTAATATATGTGTATCTTCATCGCCGATATAGATACAGTTTCCACTGCTTCCACTGGCTATACTGCACATTCTCATCTGTCTGTCCTCATTTCCTTATTGACTGCTTAGTCAATTCCATTTTCTATCAGTTTTCTTACAAATCGGTATGTTTTTTCCGTTGAAGCAATGCTGAGTCTTTCTTCCGTTGTATGGATATCATACATCTGCGGCCCGAAAGATATAATATCAAGTTCCGGCTTTTTCTGCAGCAGGTAGCCACATTCCAGACCAGCATGGATAACGTCCACCTTCATCTCTTCCCCATACAATTCGTGGTAAATTCCCTGCATGGTCTTACGCAGTTCGGAATCTGATTTAAAACTCCATTCCGGATATTCTCCTTTGACCCGTATCGTTCCCTGTGCTGCCTCTGCCATATCCTGCAATTTTTCAACAAGTTGTTCTTTTCTGGACTTTACGGAACTTCTTACGGAAGTACACATATGTATCTTTGTATCATCCGAATCTATAATGCCGATATTTAACGAGGTCTCCGGCAGTTCCGGCAGTTCCTGGCAGTAATGCTGCACACCGTTTGGAATATTATTCAGATAAAAGAGCAGATAATCCAGTGCAGTTTCTGTCAATACCTGTTCTGTCTGTTCTCCCTCCGGCTGATATTCTATCCTGATTTGCGGATCTGAAATGATATATTCTGTTTTTACCATATCTTCAAAATCTTTTAATACAGCATCTGTTTTCCCGGCAGTGCTGTCATGGAACAGAATCCGGCATCTGCATTCTCTTGGAATTGCATTATCCTTGCCGCCGCCTGAGATGCTTACCAGTGAGATTCCGCATGATTTCCGGAGTTTCTTTAATAATCTTCCCATCAGAAGAATTGCATTTGCACGTCCTTTATCAATCTCAACACCTGAATGTCCGCCCCGTAATCCGGTAACACAAAGTTCACTGGCAGTTCCTGTTTTCTGCTCTCTTTGCACTTTGAGATCTGTATGTATCTTTGCTCCGCCAGAACACCCTGCCGTCATGATTCCTTCGTCTTCGCTGTCAAGATTCAAAACATAGCTTCCCGTAACATCGGATAAATCTATATTCTTAGCACCATCCATGCCGGTCTCTTCATCGGTGGTAAAGATGACTTCCAGATGCGGATGTGACAATGTCTCATCTTCCAATATTGCAAGTCCTATCGCAACTGCAATCCCGTCATCGGCTCCCAGTGTGGTATCCTTTGCCATAAGAAAACCACCCTCCGTCATAAGCTCCAATCCGTCTCTGCTGAAATCATGAGTGGAATCACTTGTCTTTTCCGCAACCATGTCAAGATGTCCCTGAATAATGATTCCTTTTTCCTTTTCCCTGCCAGCGGATGCATCTTTACTTATCATAACATTGTTCCATGCATCCTGCCTTACCTTAAGTCCATGCTTTTCTGCAAAATCCTTACAATAATCACTGACTGCCTTTGTATTTCCGGAAGCTCTCGGTATCTTTGAAATTTCCTCAAAATAATAAAATACTCTTTCCGGTTTTAATTCCATCCTTATATCCTCCATTCTGTGCATAATTTTCTGCTTTTCCTATATATTATATTAATACAATATCCGGAATTCAATACATAATTATGAAAAAATTTTTCCTTCCATTTATTTTTCTTTCCCTGTTTGTCTTCATGCTGGCTCTTTCCGATACCACATTCCGCGGTGCATTAAATGGATTAAATTTATGGCTTTTTACCGTTCTTCCCTCCCTGCTGCCCTATATGATTATTTCTTCCTTTATGACAGAAAGCGGCACGTTCCACTATCTTGCCCGCCTGCTGTCCCCCCTGACATGCCATGTTTTCCATCTGTCTGAAAACTGCGGCTATGTGATATTATTAGGGTTTCTCTGCGGTTATCCCATAGGAAGTAAATTATCCGCCGACATGGTTCGAAAAAAGGAGATATCCGTCACGGAAGGACAGATTCTCCTTTCTTTCTGCAATAATGTCAGTCCCGCATTTCTGATTACCTATCTGATTGACGGTGTAATCGCCCTGCCGGAATACCGGACATTACTGATCGTCCTTATGTTCTCCATCCCGCTGCTGTATGGGATTCTTACTGCCAGATTGCAATGCCATAAGTGCTTGCCGTCCCCTCCACCTGCTAAGCTGACTGCCGCAAAATCAGAACCGGTGTCTCTGGACACCTGTATCATAAGCAGCTTTGAAAACTGCTTCCGTCTGGGCGGATATATTATCCTCTTTTCCATTCTGAACGAATTTGCCGCATCTGCATTTTCCTCTTCCCGGATACAGAACCGCCTCTGCACCCTGCTTGAAATCACTTCCGGACTTCATTCCTGTGGATTACAGGCAGATTCATTGTTCCGCTTCACGGAATGTACCGCCCTGACGGCTTTCGGCGGTCTGTGCTGTCTGGCGCAGACTTACAGCATGATCCGGGGCAGCGGACTGAAACTCAGGCATTATTTCAGGGCAAAGCTTACCATCGCCGCCATTACGTTTCTTGTATGCAGCTTATGCTGGTCTCTGCTGTAATTCCACGCAGAAGGCTACCATGCCCGGTTCATTTTTCACATATATTTTCCCTCTGTGAGAATCCACCACTGCTTTTGCAATGGACAGACCGATGCCATGCCCGCCGGTTGTCCGGTTTCTTGAGGAATCCGGACGGTAAAACCGTTCAAACAAGCGTCCCATTTCCGACTCTTCCAATGGCTGGCTGCTGTTCCTTACCTCAAAATGAATGGTCTTTCCGGTTTTAAACAGCCTGACCTGAACCTTTCCATTCTCCGCACAATATTTTACGGCATTCTCCGTCAATACAGAAATAAGATGTTCTATCGCATCCATATCTCCTTTATACTGAATACCTTCCTGTATCTCTGTCTCAAACTCTTTCTCTTTACTGATGGCAATCGTGGATAACTGCTTTGCCTTCTCCGCCACAAGTTTACTGAGGTCAAAGTCAGTCATAACTAACTGCTGTCCCTCCTCCATTTTAGAAAGAAATAATAATCTTTTTACCAGTTCGTTCATCTGCGTAACCTGATTCCGGATGCTGTCAATCCATTCATTCTTTCCGGCAGTCAGTTCCAGGACATCTGCATTCGCCGAAATAACGGCAAGCGGTGTCTTTAACTCATGTCCTGCATCCGTGATGAACTGCTTCTGCTTTTCCATATTTTCAATAATCGGATGAATTGCTTTTCTGGACAGCTTCTGTACAATTCCAAACAAGAGAAACATAAGCAGTCCGCCGATTCCCACAGAGATAACCCTGATATTCTTCATATTAAAAATCTGCTGGCTCATATCTACAAATGCCGCTGTATATCCACTGTCCGTCCGTTCAAGCCGGTACCGGTATACCGCATAAGTTCCCTTCCGATAACTGCCTGATTTTGTTTTCTTAAAGATATGTTTTGCATATGCCTGTGCATCATCTTCACTGACCGCTGCCACATGGGAAATATCACAAGCACTGTATTCCCCGTTTTGATCCATGTAAACCATGAAATAACGGTTTTCAAATTTTGTTTCTACCGTAATCTTAAAATCCCCGCCCAGATCCATATAAGTGCTATGCTCATATTCATCTGGATCCGGAAACTCCCCTTTATTTTCGAGCAGAACATCCAGCATCTTATCATATTTCTGATTCATCTGTATATAAGTAAACAGATTAATTCCGCCAATTACAATCAGCATCAGAATCATATATGCCAGCATGACAACCGCTACAAATTTCTGCTGCATCTTACGAATCATACCATGTCCTCCTGTTTCCGTATACTATACCACCAGTGTAAATCCTTCTTCTGCATTTCCATCAATTCTTACATTTGCATGAAGGGATTCCAGTTTATTCCTCAGATAGGAAATATATAGTTCTACCATATCTCTGGTAACTTCTTCCTCATCACTTAACCGTTCCACAAACTGGGATAATTTAATGGTTCTTCCCGGATTTCCCATAAACATGGACAGCATATCTACTTCTTTTCCGGCAAGCCGCAGGGAATTGCCATCCACGGATAATTCCATTCCATCCGCTTTCAGAATCGTATTTCCCACATTATAGGTCTGTACGGAATATTCCCCTCCTCTGCGGACCAGTGCATTGACCCTTGCCAGCAGCTCTGCCATGACAAATGGTTTGGCAAGATAATCATCCGCACCCAGATTCAGACCTTCCACGCGATCCTCCACCTCAGCACGTGCGGTCAGTAACAGCACCGGCGTCAGTATCTTGTGTTCCCGGATCTCCTGCAATACTTCCAATCCGCTTTTTTTCGGCATCATAATGTCAAGGAGCAGTCCGTCATAACTCTGGCTTAAAATCATTTCCTGTGCCATTTCCCCGTCGTAAGCCGCATCCACGTCATATCCTTTTAACTTCAGAATCGTCACCAGTGCATTGGACAATTCTTTTTCGTCTTCTGCTAATAATAATCTCATATAGCTCCTTTCCTGTCTGCCTCATTATGATCAATTACCTGCCGGATAGTCTGCATGGTCAAATCTGTCGAAGCCATCTCATCCGAACAGCGCTTTAATTCTTTCTGCAGCAATTCCTGATTTGGTATGGTATGCTTATATTTCAGTTCATGTTCCAGTGCCGCCCAACAGTCCATCGCAATGGTCCGCAACTGTATCTCGGCAAATAATTCTCTGGTACAGTCCGGCAGATGAACCGGCAGCTTTATAATCATATGGTAACTCCGGTATCCGTTTGGCTTTGGATTTTTAATAAAATCCTTTTCCTTTACCAGAATAAAGTCTTCCTGTCTTTTCAGAATGTCAACCATGCGATAAACATCATCTACAAACTGGCAGACAATGCGGATTCCCACCGCATCATGTACCTCGTTCAATGCCGCATCAAGGGTAATCGGAAGTCCTTTTCTTGCCAGCTTCTCCTTCATGCTGTCCTCAGATTTAATCCGCCCCTTGCAATGCTCCACAGGATCTCTTTCGCCTGCAAGCATCTGATAGCGCCGCAGCAAATTCACACGGAGCAGAAGCTCCTGCAAAACACTTTCCAGCAATACCTGTGCATCTTTATAAAAATCATGTGTCTCTTCTGTGTTACTCATTATATCCTCACTTCAGTTTTATGTAATCTTATGCACCGCAAGTATAACACACCCCTCTGTTTTTGGCAACTATACATGAAATTAAAGTGTTTCGCAATTACCTGATTCATCTTACAATTCCATAAACAGCATCTTCATATTCTCTTATGGTCTGTGCTTTTTTGAGCTTCTTATACTCCCTGTCTTTCTCCGGAAACATCTGGATCATATAAAACCAGAGTTCTTTCATTTTAAAAAGTGTATTTTTATCCCCTGACATAATCGCGGTATAATCTCTTAATATCTGTTCATGGAACGCAAGAAATCTGTCTTTATCAAACGTATGTTCTTCCTGTTTTTTTATCTCACTGCCCAGTGCCGGGTTTGCAAGGAATCCCCTGCCTATCATGACAGCATTCAGCCCGGGATATTTTTCGGTAATCTTCCAGTAATCCCCTGCCGTATGAATATCCCCGTTATAGCAGAGAGGAATGCCCAGCCCGGCATATGCCAGATCAAAAGCTTCCAGCCGTACCATTCCCCGGTACAGATCGGTCTGAAGTCTTGGATGAACCGTGAGTTCTGCAATGGGATACTGCCGGAAAATCTCCAAAATTTTCCCGAATTCATCTTCGCTGCTTACCCCAATTCTCGTCTTTACCGATATCGCAATATCGGTGTTCGCAAAACATTTCTCCAGAAACCGGTTCAGTTCTTCCGGATATGCAAGAAATCCGGAACCTTTCCGCTTCGTGGTCACTGTTTTGGACGGACAGCCCAGATTGAGATTCACTTCTGTATAGCCATAGCTTTGCAATTCTTTTACCGTATCCACGAAATATTCTGCCTGATTGGTCAGAATCTGTGGTACGGTAAGTCCCCCATTATGCTCCGGCAGAATATCATTGCGTTCCCTGTAAGTCATGGCTTTATTCTTTGTCGGGGAAAGAAAAGGAGTAAAATACTTATCTGCCCCGCCATAATATTTCCAGTGTGCCCGGCGGTAAATATAACCTGTGACTCCCTCTAATGGTGCAAAATATATCTTCATGTAATCTTAAATCTCCTTAACTTATTGTAATTTTTACCGGATAATGCCGTAATACAATCTCATAATCCAGTGATGTTACATTTTTCCAGTGTTTCTCTGACAGCAGCGACTGCGGTATGGAATATGCCAGCACAATATCTTTTTCCCCTCCGGCTTCCAGATACCCATCCCAGTCCCCATTTAAATATTTAAAAAATGATGCATCTTCTCCATTTGCAAAAGCACCTGCTTCAATGGCATCTTCCGAAAATACTTCAAGATAATGTTTTTTCTCTTTTGCCATGTTCTTTATATGATATTGTGCAATAAGAAAAGCCGTAGGGTATGCCTGATAAACCTGTTCCATCTGCGTATCACTGATCTGATACTTTTCTGCAAGCTGTGCGTATTCCAGAATGTTTTTGTCCGTGAGTGTTACCTGCATTCCATCAGTTACAAAGGTCTCATTTACGGTGTATTCCTGAATCTCTGGTTTTTCATATTTCTCATTTATCCATTTGTATCGCATGGAAACCGCTGCAATGCAGAGCAATAACACTGCTGCAATCATACCTGTTTTTACTTTCTGTTTCATTTTCCCCTCCTAAATATCTAAATTTTTCTTATTCTTCTGCAATATCCAGCCAAACACAAGATATGCCGCAATGCAGCCGGACATCAACATTGTGACATGTAAAAGACTTACCCTGCCGCCACAACCATCCATCCGCCGCAGCATAACAAACATCCGCTTCCATCCAGATGTGCCATTATATGCGGAATAAATCATCGCACCTGTCATGCACAGAAATGCCGGAACTGTGCCAATGCACCATTCGAGAATCTGTATCAGCAAAACCAGACTGACTCCGGCAAACACAGGGGCTATAAACTGCTGCACCTGACATTCCGGAAGCTGCAGTGCCATAAGTACCACATCGGAAAGTTCTCCCCGCCAGCTTCCACATAAAGCAGTCATAAGCAGTCCGCAGAGCAGCAGGATTCCATAATAGCCAAGCAGAATCACCAGGCTTAAAATCCCCTTTGACAGCCACCACTGGAACATAGAATTACATTTTATCATTGCCATAAGTCCCATATCTTTTCTTGCATAGCTGATATATCCGGAAACCAGAATCAGCAGGAACAGATTTACCGCCAGCCAGCAGGCAGGCACCAGAAATTTTTCCCCGCTGTGTTCTGCCTCAAGACCTGCAAATAAATAGTACCACCAGTCATAAAAGCCCGGTTTTACAAGCGAAGCATCCCAGTTTCCTGCCGCCTGTGCATCCAGAATCTGATTTTTTTCACACACAGCTGCCATAACATAATAAGACAAAATGGCAAAAAGCGGCGGCAGTAAAAACTTCTTCTTATTTTTATTTCCATAATAAATCAAATCGAAAAGAAAGATATTACCATGTTTCATTTAAAAACTCCTTTCTTTCCGCTGTCAGAAATCCTGCACAGATTCCGCAGACTGCCAGAATAAGATTCAGATATGAAATTCCTGTTTTTATACTGACCAGTGAAACGGCAAGAACCAATATCAGACTAAATATTTTTCTTCCTGTAATCCATTCAGCTTCCAGCAGCAATATGGCATCTGCCATAAAGTATTCTATAAGAAAGATTGCTAAATGCAGAATATAAGAAACTTCCTTTCCGGTATCTGCATTTATATGAAAAATAACTGTTCCTGCCAGAATCAGCACAATCTGAAAAAGTGATATCTGTAATGCTACAAAAACTGTCCGGAGCAGACTATCTCCCATGATCTGTTTCCTGCTTTTCTTCCGGATTACGGTCTGAATCCTATATTCTTCTTTTGTCAGCATCAAAACAGACAGCCATAATGGAAGTGCAAAAATAATATGTATAAACTCCGGTTCACCGACAGTAAGCACTGTCATAAGATCCTGAAAATTACCAATTCCATATTCGCCCAATATGCTTTTTCTGTTCTGCATCCAGAAAAACCATGCCGCAGTCAGTTCATACAGGATGTACATAATGGTGTTATAATTTCTATTCTTCCAGATATTCATCAGTTTTCCCCTTTTTGTAATAGAAAATAAAAATTGCGGCACTGGCTGCGATTCCCTCTGCGGCAATAAGCATGGCATTTGCCGGTACTGGCTGGGAAGGACTCAGAAAACTGACCGGTGCCATGGAAGGGATTCCCATTGCCAGCACATATAATATCATATGTATGGTAAACGGCAAAATCGTAACCACAAATCTTCCGGACACAAAGCATGTTCCTGCCAGTGCAATGCCCGCATAGAATGCCGCAAAAATGCCATCCAGAAGAATATACAGCAGTATATAGATCCATGGATGTTCCAGAAAGAGCTCTGCTCCCATATTTTTATCCATAACATAGAAAAATCCGGTAGAAACCTCGGGCGGCAATGCCGGCAGAGTCATAGATGCCAACAATAGATTGAGAAACAGTGGTATGGTAATCGCTGCAAATGCACTGGCAAATGCCGCCCATGCCTTTGCTTTTAAATAACTGCTCTTTTTCGTTCTTGTACATATATTTTTAAAATATCCGCTCTGGATATCCTGGTAATAACTGTCCCCATGCGGCAATGCAGCAAGCACGGGCAGGATAAAGTAGAATAGCATCGGCCAGAGTGTATGATATTCCCCTCCCATCCATTTGTTAAAGACCGAATGTGGGTAAACCCCTTTTTCCACATCCATTGGCAGATATTTTATCATGGGAAGCACATTCTGGATATACTGACCTATTGCAATCCCACAACCTATAATAAGTGCAATATAAAAATTTCTGTTATGAAACGCACGTTTCATCTCCATTCTTATCATGATAATCCCCTTTCTTAACCTCTTATAAGATAAAGTCAGTAAATGGGATACAAAAGTATCCCATTTACCATGGCTATTGCGTCGCACGCCTGCTTATATTAAACTACTAAATAAACCGTTTCAAAAATAGTATAACATACTGATGTAACCGAACTGTCACCTAAATGTCATCTAATTGTAACCTCATAACTTTTCTACCTTTTGTACAATTATTTTTTCATTTTTTACTATTTTTTTGTTTGTTTCGTATAATTTTAATCCTCCGAGAAATGAATCCGGATGGTTGTTCCTTCTTTTGGCATGCTTTCTATTCGTACCTCACCATGATGTGCAGCCGCTATTTTTCCGGCGATTGCCATTCCAAGCCCCACACCTTCGGTTTTCCTGCCCCGTGCCTTGTCTATCATATAGAAGGGATCTTCGATTTTTCCAATTTCTTCCTGTGCCATACCAATTCCGTGGTCTGCAATTTCAATGGTATAACCATCCTCTGTCTGATATGCGGATAACCATACCTCTTCATTTTCCGCAGAAGCTTTCCGGGCGTTGTCCAGATAATTATACAGCATTCTCTCAAACAGATCTGGCTCTACTCTTACAGAAAAATCTTCGGACTGCAACTTCAGTCCGATATTGTGCTTCTGATATATGGACTGCACTTTCTCACACACCTCCTGCATAAGCTGCTTTATATTTACTTCCTGTCGGTTATATTCGTTTATTACCCCGATACAGATATAATCCTGCATCCTGTCAGACATATTTTTTAACCACTGTCCCTCATCGGCAATAACGGCAGCAAACTGAATCCTCTTTTCCTCCGTTACATGACCCTGTATCTGAAGAAGCTGTGCATAACAGATAATGGAAGTAAGAGGTGTCTTAAGTTCATGGGCAATATTCTGGATAAACTGCTCCTGTTTCGCAGCCGCTTCTTTTAATGAAATAATATTATCGTTGACTGCCTGTGCCATATCATTAATATTGGCAGCTAATTCCCCCAGTTCATCCCTTCGTTTTACATTTAAACGGTAATCATAACTGCCACCGGCAATATGCTTAACATTTTCATTAATCTGTTTCAATGGCCGAAATGCGGTATGAAAAACCAGTAGTAAAATAAGTGCTATAACTGTACCACCGGAAATACCTATCAATGTAATCTGTCCCAGCAGTTTATTCTGATAATCATAGATTTGCGATATATCCGTGGTCGTAATCATTTTGTACTCTTTATCAAGAAGATTGACTGACGATACCGCCCTGACATATCCTCCGTCCTCCGTCTTATAATATCGGATATAACATTCATCAGATGCCAGGTTTTCTTCCAGCAGTTCCGTATCCTGGTTTCTCTTTCCCCAGTTATTGCTTCCTATTATATTGCTATCCCGGAACAGAACAATCTCCCCGACATTGTAATACAATGCGGACTGTACAGCGGACTGAATCTGCTCATCGGAAAGTTCTTCCGTACCTTCGCTTAATATTTTCAGAGAAAGAGCCCGCTCAAGGGCATCGGATATGTATTCCTGATTCTGGATAATCTTTTTCTCTTCACTCTGAAAGAGATAATTAATCGTATTTTTCTGCCATGCCGCAATAAATAAAGTCATAATAATTAACACGGTAATCAATACGATAAAAAAAATTCTTACCCATAAATAATGTCTGATTGTTTTCTTTTCCCTCATTGTACTTCCTCTACAGATTCAATTTGAATTCTTCTGTAATGTATTTTTCCAGTTTATTTTCCAGCATCTGCATTCTTCCGGCATCCAGCAGATACTTATTCTGCTCTGCAAATCCGGCTGCCTCTGCCGCTTCCTGCAGTGTTTTTGAGTCGGAATAAATATCGGCAATTTTAAAATCCATATCCCCGCTCTGTCGTATACCAAAGAAATCGCCCGGCCCGCGCAGTTTTAAATCCCAGTCTGCGATTTCAAATCCATCATTTGATTTATTTAAAATTTCCAGCCTCTTTTTTGTTTCCGTTTTATCGGATGTACTTATAAAAATACAGTATGACTGTGCTTTTCCTCTTCCTACCCTTCCCCTTAACTGATGCAGGGAAGCCAGTCCGAAACGTTCCGCATTCTCAACCATCATAACAGTTGCATTGGGAACATTGACACCTACTTCTATAACCGTGGTTGATACCAGAACCTGAATCTCATTTGCGGCAAAACATTCCATAATTTCATTTTTTCTGCCTGGAGGCATTTTTCCATGCAGATATTCCACCCTGATATCATCCGGAAGATTTTCCCGCAGTATTTCCGCATAGCTTATGACATCCGCCGATTCGAGATTCTCATTCTCCTCTATCATCGGACAGATCACATAGCACTGATGTCCCTGATGCACCTGTTCCGCCAGAAAACGATATGCATTCGGACGGTATTCCCTTCCAACCACACAGTTTTTAACAGGCTGCCGTCCCACCGGAAGCTCATCGATAACGGAAACATCCAGATCGCCATACAGAATAATGGCAAGAGTTCTCGGAATAGGTGTCGCACTCATAACCATAATATGCGGATACAGACCTTTATCCGAAAGCTTTTCCCGCTGCTTTACCCCAAACCGGTGCTGTTCATCCGTGATAACCAGTGCCAGGTTGTAATATCTCACCCCATCCTGAATGATCGCATGTGTTCCGATAATGATATCAGAAATTCCCAGTTCAATTCTTTCATAAGCCTGCCTCTTTTCTTTCGCTTTCATGGAACCGGTCAGTAATTCCACCCGCAGGGGGATATTGTTTTCTTCCAGCATCTTTGAAATACTTTCATAATGCTGCACTGCCAGTACCTCCGTCGGTGCCATCAAGGCTCCCTGATATCCCTGTCTCACTGCCATTGATTGTCTCAGCTATCTGGATGAGATTAAAATATGTACCGGCTATGAAATTGAGGGGAGCACAACCGATGTGTTCCCTGTCCCCGCTCTACTGGAAAAGGCCAAGCCCGTTTTCGAGACGCTGCCTGGCTGGAAGCGGGATATCCGCGGCATCACCGACTACGATTCTCTGCCCAGGGAGGCCAAAGACTACGTGGAATTTATTGAGGCGCGGATCGGTGTGCCGGTTACGATTGTATCCACCGGCCCCAAACGTCACGAGATTGCATATCGCGTGTAACTTGTTGACAAATCGCCCGGAGCTTTCTGCTCCGGGCGATTTTGTATCTGTAAAATTTATTCTTGTTACCCCCCAATTTGGATATCTTCTATCCAAAAACTATTTTTTTTATTAAAGTCCAACGGACAGGGCACACCGGCCAAGTCTGTTGGGTGTGCTCTGTCCGTCAGGCAGTATATAAAATGCAAAAACGGATGGCTCTTCCCTCAGCTATTCCCTCTCAGGGGCAGCACAAAGGCATTCCAGGGGCTCCCGTCCCAATAGGCGGCCTTCACCGCCTGGGAACAGCCACCTGCCCGGCACATATCCCCAATGCTCCAGCCAGTTTCCTTGTACTCGAAATACTGCTGCATAAACTCCCTCATGGCGCTCGCTCCTTTCTGTGCTTTGCTTGACTTCTTTGCATTGCTATGATACCATAACCCCATTCATAACACAAACAACTGTTCTTCATCTATAACATTCCATTTTATCATACAACGAGGACCACCATGAATCATTTAAAGTATGCAGCCCTGCT
>ENA-USUG01001604-USUG01001604.1-human-gut-metagenome-genome-assembly--contig:-NODE-1604-length-37596-cov-7.472454_pt1 | contig 37596 bp, 30 predicted proteins | sample MGYA00250059_ERZ773394 | MGnify/ENA primary metagenome ERZ773394 (study PRJEB29103, sample SAMN06111957) | human gut metagenome | biome: human gut; feature: ankylosing spondylitis patient; material... | reverse complement strand
ACCCCTTGCGCCACTTTGCGGCTATCCTCTTAAAGCAAAAGGTGTGACCACGAAAGTCACGCCTTTTGCAAATTTAACTGTCTTACGAACACCCCGCAAACGCCGTGGGGTCTACTTTATTACCTGCGCCCATGGAGCTGATGATGGGAACGTCCGCTTCTTTTACCGCTAAAACGAGCCCCATTTTGCCGGAAACCGTATCTATCGCGTCCACAACATAGTCGAACTGCGAAAAATCGAACTGATTTTCCTCCCCGGGCAGGAAAAACGTCTTGTACGTTGTGACCTTGCAGTTGGGGTTGATGGAATGCACGCGCGCTTCAGCAACGTCGACCTTGAATTTTCCGACTGTCTCGCGCGTGGCGAGGATCTGCCGGTTCACATTCGTCAGGCACACCCGGTCGTCATCGATGAGATCGAGCGCACCCACGCCGGAGCGTGCCAGCGCCTCGACCGTATAGCCGCCCACGCCGCCGATGCCAAACACGGCCACGCGGGAGCCTGAGAGCACGTCCATCGCTTCGCCGCCAAGGACAAGCTGCGTTCTTGAAAACTGATTGAGCATAACGCCTCCTGAAAATTTCCGAACGCGCCGACCGCCCACACCGGTTTTGGTGCAGGCGGCTCGGCGCTGTTGGAATCATAAAAAGAGAGAGGAATAAAATAGGGGGATGAATTGGTTGGATTATACAGCAGCGAAGCCCTTTTCGAGATCGGCGATGATATCGTCGATGTGCTCCGTGCCGATGGAAAGGCGGATGGTAGACGGCGTGATGCCCTGATCGAGGAGCTCTTCCTCGGTGAGCTGTGCGTGCGTCGTGGTCGCCGGATGGATGACGAGGGACTTCACGTCCGCGACGTTCGCAAGCAGCGAGAAAATCTCGAGGTGATCGATGAAGCGGAACGCGGCTTCCTGCCCGCCCTTGATCTCGAAGGTAAAGATGCTCGCGCCGCCGTTCGGGAAATACCGCTCGTAGAGCGCGTGGTCGGGGTGATCGGGCAGCGACGGATGGTTGACCTTCTGGACCTTCGGATGGTTCTTCAGGAACTCCACGACCTTCTTCGTGTTCTCCGCGTGCCGCTCGAGGCGAAGGGACAGCGTCTCCGTGCCCTGCAGGAGCAAAAACGCTGCGAACGGAGAGATGGCCGCGCCCTGGTCACGCAGCAAAATCGCGCGCGCATAGGTCACAAAGGCCGCCGGGCCTGCCGCATCGACGAACGACACGCCATGATAGCTGGGGTTCGGGTCCGCGATCAGCGAGAACTTTCCGCTCGCTCTCCAGTCAAACTTGCCGGAGTCGACGATCACGCCGCCAAGTGTCGTGCCATGGCCGCCGATGAACTTCGTCGCCGAGTGGACAACGATGTCCGCGCCGTGCTCGATGGGGCGGATGAGATAGGGCGTGCCGAAGGTGTTGTCAACGATGACGGGAAGCGAATGCTTGTGCGCAATTTCTGCGATCGCGTCGATGTCGGGAATATCGCTGTTGGGATTGCCGAGGGTCTCGAGGTAAACGGCCTTCGTGTTGGGCTGAATGGCTGCTTCGACCTCAGAAAGATCGTGTGCGTTCACAAACGTCGTCGTCACGCCGAAGGCTTTGAGTGTATGGGCGAGCAGATTATACGTGCCGCCGTAGACGGTCTTCTGGCAGACGATGTGGTCACCCTGCTGGGCGAGCGCTTCGATCGTATATGTAATTGCCGCCGCGCCGGAGGCGACCGCAAGCGCCGCTACGCCGCCCTCGAGCGCCGCAATGCGCTTTTCAAAGACGTCCTGTGTGGAATTCGTGAGCCGGCCGTAGATGTTGCCCGCGTCACGAAGGGCAAAGCGATCCGCCGCGTGCTGCGCGTTGTGGAATACATAGGAAGTCGTCGCATAAATCGGGACGGCACGGGAATCGGTGGCGGGGTCGGCCTGTTCCTGACCGACGTGGAGCTGCAAAGTTTCAAAATGATAGTTGGACATAATAATTCTCCTTCTTTGAATCGATGTTTTACATTCTGTTTTTGTGGACGGTTTTCGGGTCTCGTCACATTCGCCCGTTGCGGAAGTTCGCGCGGAGCAGCGCTTCAAAGATGGATTTCATGATGTTGTCCTCCATGTTTTATCCTATCTGTCTACTATTCTGGTAGGTTGGTGATAGAATAGCACAGCGTACCGCCCTTGTCAAGCGGTCCTCCCAAAATTTTCGATATTCTTTTGGTAAAGATCACCGGATGGAAATTGCCTTCCAATGGTGACATCTGTTTTCGGGATTTCCGCAATCCTCCGGGAGGTTCGTAGGGGCGGACGCGGCTTTCCGCCCTCGGGCACCAACGAATTCGCCGATGGGTATTGCGTTTCGGAAGTGCGTTTTGCCGGGCGGACAGGGTCGTCCGCCCCTACGAAATTTCTGAAAATTCCCGAAATTGCGTAGGTGAGCAGCCTGTCTAAATCACGTAATCCCCGCCGCTTTCGACCTGCATCAAATCCCGAATCGTGACGCTGTCAAAATAGGAAAGCGTCATCTCGTAATATTTCTGCCACATCGGAAGCGTCCGGCAGAAGCTTGCGCGCGGGCAGGTGTTGACCGGCTCGGAGAGGCACGCTACGGGCGCAAGGTCGACCTCGGTCAGCCGCAGGATATCGCCCACACGGTAGCCCTCGGGCTCCATCGTCAGCCGGTAGCCGCCGCCCTTCCCATGCTGCCCTTCGACAAGGTTTGCCTTGCTCAGAAGCGGCATGATCTTCTCTAAATACTTGAGCGAGATCTCCTGCCGCTTGGCGACCTCCTTCATAGGCGTAAACGCTTCGCCCCGGTGCTCGGCAAGGTCAATGAGCACGCGAATCGCGTACCGGCCTCTTGTTGAAATCATACGCCCGCCTCCTTTGTGTCTTCTGCAAACGTCCCCGCAATCACGCCGCCGCCAAGAACGATATCGCCATCGTATAAAACCGCGTACTGCCCCGGGGTCGGCGCGCGCTGCGGCTCGTCAAACAATAACCGGATTTTGCCGTTCTCCAGCACCATGACCGAAACAGGCTGCTCGGGATGGCGGTAACGAAGCTTTGCCTTGCAGCGGAAGCTTTCTCCCGGCGCGCTGCCCGCAATCCAGTGCATATCCCGAACCTTCACGCCGCGATGGAACAAATCCTCGCTTGCGCCGAGAACGACCGTGTTGTCTTCCGGACGAATCTCACAAACGAAATATTTCTGAGACAAGCTCAGCCCCAGTCCCCGGTGCTGGCCGATGGTGTAGCGGATGATGCCGCTGTGCCGCCCTAAAATATGCCCGTCTTTGTCGATGAAATTACCGGGTTCGGCCTTTTTTCCCGTGCGAAGCTCGATGATCTTCGCGTAATCGCCATCCGGGACAAAGCAGATATCCTGACTGTCCGGCTTGTCGGCGTTGATAAAATCCGATTCCCGCGCGAGCTTGCGCGCCTCACTCTTGCGGAGCTCTCCCAGCGGGAAAAGCGTCCGGGAAAGCCGCTCCTGCGTCATGTCGTAGAGCACGTAGCTCTGGTCCTTTGTCTCGTCATACGCCTTGCGCAGCTGATATAGCCCGTTTTCCTGCGTGATGCGTGCATAGTGACCGGTTGCGATGTGGTCGCAGCCGAGAATTTTTGCCCGCTCGTAGAGCTTGTCGAACTTCATGTAGCGGTTGCAGTCGATGCAGGGGTTCGGCGTGAGGCCGCTTTCGTACGAGCGGACGAATTTATCGATGATCTTTTCTCCAAAATCATCGGAGAAATTAAAGACGTAATACGGCATGCCGAGCTTGTAGCAGACGCTTCTCGCGTCCTCCACATCGTCGAGCGAGCAGCACGTATGCGCGCGCGGAATCCCCGCGTCCTCGTTGTGGTAGAGCTTCATCGTCGCGCCGATGCACTCGTTGCCGTCCCGGCACAAAAGCCCCGCCGCAACGCTCGAGTCCACGCCGCCGCTCATCGCAATCAGAATCTTCATCTGTGGTATCTCCATTCCGGTCTGTCAGCAGACCATCCCAGTGTGCAGGTCTCATTATAATACGCCGCGCAGAAAATCGCAAGACACAAAAACCCGGCAGGTTTGTTCCTGCCGGGTTCGTTGCTACATGCCGCGCCGTTCGCGGATTTTTTCCTTTAATGCGCCGGTTTTCCGCTCCAAAAACACACCCAGGATCGAAAGATTCCGGAAAACGGACTCCGCCGCAAAGGCAAAGATGATCATCAGCAGCACGCAGATTCTCGACATATCGCTCAGCGCGAACAGCTGCTTGAGGAAAACGCCGCAGAAGATGAGCCCCGCGATGTTGACAAGGATGATCGCGTACTTCATTTTGGTGAGAGGCTTGCTGATGCGAATCAAAATCATGAAGCCAACCACGGCCAGCAGCATTGTCGCCGCCGTCGCAATGTCCCCATCCGAAAGCCCGAACACCTCGCCGCAGATGACGAGCGCGCCGACCGCCAGCACATCCGTCAGCGCAGCCGGAAGCGCGCGCAGCAGAACCTTCTTGAGGAAGTTTCCTTCAATGCGCACATAGTTCGGTTCCAACGCCAGCAAAAAGCCCGGTATGCCGATCGTGAACATCGCAATGAGCGAGACCTGCGCAGGCTCAAGCGGATACGTCAGGAACGACACGGCGGAGAAGACCGAGAGCAAGAGAGAAAACAGGTTCTTGACCAGAAACAGGCTCGCCGAACGCTCGATGTTATTGACGACGCGCCGCCCTTCGAGCACCACGTCCGGCATGCGGGCAAAATCGGAGTCCAGCAGCACGACCTGCGCCGCCTGCGCCGCCGCCTCGCTGCCCGAGGCCATCGCGACCGAGCAGTCCGCATCCTTCATGGCAAGAATGTCGTTCACGCCGTCGCCCGTCATCGCGACCGTGTGGCCCGCCGCCTGCATGGCCTGCACAAGCTTCTGCTTCTGCGCGGGGGTGACACGCCCGAAGACGGTGTAAGTTTCCGCCGCGCGCGCAAGCTGCTCATCGGTCACAAGCATCGCCGCGTCTACAAATTTGTCCGCGTTTTCGATTCCCGCCTGCTTCGCGATTTCCGAGACCGTGCGCGCGTTGTCGCCAGAGATGACCTTGACGGTGACGTCCTGCTCTTTAAAGTAGGCGAACGTTTCCTTCGCGTTTTCGCGCACGCGGCCCGTCAGGACAGCGTATCCAAGCGGCTCCGGAGAATTGCCCTCTCCCCGGCTCTTCGCCAGCAGCAGCACGCGGCAGCCCGCGTCCAAAAAGGGCTTCAGCTCTCCCGCCACCTGCGCGTACGCGCCTTTCAGCACGAACTCCGGCGCGCCGAACAGATACGTCCCTGTCTCAAAGGTGATGGCCGAATATTTTTTACTGGACGAAAACGGCTGGACATCCAGCGCGATTTTCGCCTCCTGCGGATGCTCCAGCCGCCGCTGCTCGGAAAACGCGCGCAGCGCCTGCATCGTCTCGTTCGTGTCCTGCGCGGCCAGGCAGTAGTCAGCCAGCAAATCCTGCAAGGCTTCATCATCAAATTGGTCGTTTTTCGCGCATTCGAACGCGTGTGCCTCCTGCACGTTCATACCGGGTTCGGTGATCGTGCCGGTCTTGTCGACGCACAGAACGTCCACGCGCGCGAGCGTCTCAATGCTCTTCATATCATGCAGCAGCACCTTCCGGCGGGCAAGGCGCATGGTCCCCAGCACGAGCGCAATCGTCGTCAGCATGTAAAGTCCCTCGGGAATCATGCCGATGACGGCGGCAATCGCGGAGACGACGCTTTTTTGCAGCGTCTCGCCGGAATAGAAATAGCTCTGTGCAAACAGAATCACGCCGATCGGCACGATCGTAAAGCCGATCCATTTAACGATCCGGTTGATCGCGCGGATCATTTCCGACTGCTCCCCGGTCTGGACAGCCTTGGCCTCGCGCGTGAGCTTCGCGATATACGATTCGTCCCCGACCTTATCTAACCGCGCATAGCACCGTCCCGCCACAACGAAGCTGCCGGACAGGAGTTCGCTTCCGGGTTCTTTTTCAATTTCGTCGCTCTCGCCCGTGAGAAGCGCCTCGTTGACCTGCACCGAACCCTGCAAAACTGTTGCGTCCGCCGGAATCTGGTCTCCCGCCGACAAAACGACGATATCGCCCCGCACCAGATCGTTCGCCGCGAGCTTCTGCTCCATACCGTCTCTGAGCGCAACGGCATGCGGCGCGTGGAGCAGGCTCATCTTATCCAAAATGTGCTTGGCGCGCAGCTCCTGAAAAATGCCGATGAGCGTATTTCCGATAACGACCGGCAAAAACGTCAGGTTGCGGTACGAGCCCACGAGGCACAGAAGCACCGCGATGACGACAAAAATCAGGTTAAAAAACGTAAGCGCGTTCGAGCGGATGATCTCCCCGGCCGACTTTCCGCCGGTGTCGCTTTGCTGATTGGAAAGGCCCTGCGCGCGCAAAGCCTCTGCCTGTTGGGCGCTCAGGCCGCGAAGGGGCGCGGAGTCCTGAGATTGCGGTAGCTGCTGCATAAAAACGTTCCTTCTTTGTCCCGCAACGCTCTTGTCCGCGGGAAAATTCCGACTGTAAAATCGGGAAAATTTTCTGACTTTCCCCCATTTTAGTGCTGCGCGCGCCCATCGTCAAGTTCTTCCGGCGTTGTTTTACAGTTTCGTTACAGATGGCGCGGAAAAACATACTTGACAAGTAGGACAAAAGCTGGTATGATGGCATCAAGTTAGATGAGTCTAACTTAAGTTCGAGCAATCAAACCAAAACATTTTTCCAGTGCGTCCGCGGACGCATGATTTTCACTCAAACGGTTAAACTACTCTAACCAACGAAAGGAGCAGCTTATGAGCATCGTCATTCTCGGCGGCAACGAATGTATGGAGCGCCGCTACAAGGACCTGTGTGACAGCTATCAGTGTCAGAGCAAAATTTTCACCAAGCCCAGCGGCGGCCTCCGCAAAAAAATGGGAAGCCCCGACTTAATGATTTTCTTCACAAGCACGATGTCGCACAAGATGGTGCAGGGCGCAATGAGCGAGCTCAAGGGCGGCAGCACTGTCATTGAGCGCTGCCACACCAGCTCTCTTTCCGCCCTGCGCGGGATCCTCGAGAAGCACGTAGGGAGCATGGCGTAACATGCCGGAAGAACTTGTCGTACGCCAATGCGCGCCCACGCTGGCTGGTCTCAAGACCGGAAGCCTCTTCCGTGCGGCCTGCACCGACAAAAAAGCGCTGCTCGCGCAGATCCGCGATCTCAACCAGCGCCTGCGGGAAAAGGGCCTGTGCCTCATTCCGCTGCGTTTTCGAGACGGCAACGCGCTTTTGTATCTCTATCGCCCGGCACGGCTTAAGATCGATTTAAAAAACGAGCTGGCGCGCAGGACGCTCGGAAACGCGGGGTATCTCGATGAAAGCCCCGAGCGGTGCATCGTCAATCTCATCCGGCGCTTTCAGGGCGAGGAATTTCCGCACGAGATCGGGCTATTTCTAAGCTACCCGCCCGAAGACGTGCAGGGCTTTATCGAAAACCACGCACAGAACTTCAAGCTCTCCGGCCTCTGGAAAGTCTACGGAGACGAGGCATACGCGCGCGCGGCCTTTGCAAAATATAAAAAGTGTACCGATATCTACTGCCGCAGCTGGCGCTCGGGCGCAAGTCTCGAGGCGCTGACCGTGGCAAGCTGAAGCGGACATGATTTTTTAAATCAGAAAGGAACAACAAACATGAAAAAGACAGCTGTTGTATTTTGGAGCGGCACAGGCAATACGGAATCCATGGCAAACGCAGTGCTCGAGGGCATGAAGGCCGCGGGCGCGGAGGCGGAGCTCTTCACCTCCGAGCAGGCCGATAGCGCCAAGCTCGCAGGCTTCGACGCCATCGCCTTCGGCTGCCCCGCGATGGGCGCGGAAGAGCTCGAGGAGACCGAGTTTGCCCCGATGTTCGACGCGGTCAAGAGCTCCCTCTCCGGCAAGGACGCGGCACTCTTCGGCTCCTACGGCTGGGGCGACGGCGAGTGGATGCGCACGTGGGAAGAGGACTGCAAAAATAGTGGCCTGAACCTTGTCTGCCAGAGCGTCACCTGCTGCGAAGCGCCCGACGACGACGCGCTGGAGGCCTGCCGCAAGCTCGGCGGAGAACTTGCCAAGTAAATTTGTCCCCCGGCATCCCCGGTACACAAACACCCTTCCTCTTTGTGTACCGGGGATTTTTGCGTCTTTTGATTGACAAAGCGTCCGCTTCCGGCTAAAATTGGGACGATTCTGAATGAAAGCCGCGCCCGCGGCGAAGGAGCGTGCCATGGAGCTGACCGTACAGGAGCTTGCGAAGCTGGAACAAACTACATACCTTCTCATCGACATGCGCTCGGAGGAAACAAGGGCCTACGGCATGCTCCCCGGCGCCATCCCCGTTCTGCCGGAAGACCTCTCTTCGTTTGCAGCCGAGCACCCGGGCAAGAAGCTGATTCTCTACTGCGCGCACGGCGAGGCAAGCATTCCGGCAGCAGAAGCGTTGTGCGAGGAGGGCTATGACGCGTACAGCCTGACGGGCGGGTACCTTGCGTGGCTGCGCGAGCAGATGGCGCGGCAGAACGACGAAGAGATCAAAACGCGCGTCGAGACGAGCCTTCGCAAGCGCTTCCGGGAAAAGATCTGGTGCAACTTCACGAAGGCTGTCCGGCAGTATGAGCTTGTGAAGCCCGGAGACTGCATTGCCGTCTGCATCTCGGGCGGCAAGGACTCGATGCTGATGGCCAAATTATTTCAGGAGCTGAAGCTTCACAATAAATTCCCGTTCGAGGTCAGGTTCCTCGTCATGGATCCGGGCTACAGCCCCGCGAACCGGCAAATCATCGAGGATAATTTGCGGAAACTTGGCATCCCGGCGCAGATTTTCGAGTCTGATATCTTTGGCTCTGTCTACAACGTCGAAAAATCGCCCTGCTATCTCTGCGCGCGCATGCGGCGCGGCTATCTTTATAACTTTGCAAAGCAGCTCGGCTGCAACAAAATTGCCCTCGGGCACCACTATGACGATGTGATCGAGACGATCCTCATGGGTATGCTCTGGGGCGCGCAGGTTCAGACGATGATGCCGAAGCTCCACAGTACCAATTTCCCCGGCATGGAACTCATCCGTCCGATGTACCTCATCCGGGAAGACGACATCAAGGCCTGGCGCGACGCGAACGATCTGCATTTTATCCAGTGCGCCTGCCGCTTCACCGACACCTGCACCACCTGCCGCCCGAACGAGGAGGCAAAATCCAAGCGCCAGCAGACCAAGCAGCTCATCCGCGAGCTCAAGAAGACGAATCCTGAGGTCGAGGCGCATATTTTCCGGAGCATGGAAAACGTCTGTCTCGATACGGTCATCGCCTACAAAACCGGTGGCCGGAAGATCTCGTTCCTGGAGAATTACGACCGGCCGCGCAAATCGGGCGAAACGGAGTAAGTTTCCTCTTTACGAATCGGGAAAAGTATGCTACAATGCGTCGACTTCTTTTTTGAGTTTCTAATTCTGAGGTGAACGCTTTGAATTTTGTATCGACTGCGCTGGACCCTGCCGCGCTCTCGTCCGGGAATTTATTCGTCCGGTCGCTGGCAGTATTTATTTCGTCACTGCTGCCGTTTATTGAAAATAAGGGAGCGATTATTTTAGCCGCCGCCCTGAAGCTCAAATGGTACCTGACCTACATATTGACCTGCATCGGCTCGTACCTGCCGGTTCCGCTTCTGCTGCGCATGAAAAAGCGCCCGCTCGGCAAAAAGGAAACCAGCCCGAAGCTGCTGCAAAAAGCGCATCAGGCGCTCGAAAAGCACGAGGCCCAGCTCAAAAAATACGGCCCTCCGGCGCTTTTTGTCGTCGTCTGCATTCCGCTCACAGGGGTCGGCTGCTGGATCGGCTCGACGCTTGCGCGGCTGACAGATATGGATGAAAAACGCGCGGGGCTCGCGATTCTGGGCGGGACGCTTGTCTCCGGACTCGTCACAATTCTCGGCGTCTACGGCCTCATCGGCGGCATTCAGTACCTGCTCAAATAGGGCTTCCACGCGTGAATACGCGCGATTTTTTGTATATTTTCAGCAAAATTTCGCAGAGAATGCCGCAAATTCTGTGGATTGTTCCAGCATTTTCCCCATTGACGCAGTAGGTAAATTGGTGTATTATAGCAGAAAGAAATTTGAGCGGTATTTTTCAGGGAAGGAGGCGAACGCAATGACGTTCCGTAACACCATGATGATGCGAATGTTATTCTCCCGGGCATGTAATATGGCCAGGTGCTTCGGCATGCGTTGCTGTACGCCTGAGAATAACGCTTGATTGAGCGCAAAAGCCATTTGCCCGGGAGCTGAGACAGCCCCCGGTTTTTTTGTTGCTCAAATTCCTTCCATAAAATGAAATTTCGTTTCTGAATCAAAGGAGTGTATCTCATGAAACAGTATAAAAAAACCATCGCGCTGGCCTTAGCGCTTGTTCTGAGCCTGTCTCTCGCCGCCTGCGCATCCAAGACCGAAACCGCCGCTTCCACCGAGAGCGCGTCCACCGAAGCTGCTTCGACGGAAACCGCGTCCGAAACCTCAGCGAGCAAGGGCACCATCACCGTCGCCGCCAGCCCCACGCCGCACGCCGAGATCCTCGCGCAGGCCAAGCCCATCCTCGAGGCCGAGGGCTGGACGCTGGAGGTCAAGGAGTTCCAGGACTATGTGCAGCCGAACAACGTTGTCGAAAGCGGCGAGTTTGACGCAAACTACTTCCAGCACATCCCTTATCTTGAGAACTTTAACGAAGAGCAGGGCACGCACCTTGTGAACGCCGGCGGCATCCACTATGAGCCGTTCGGCATCTACCCGGGCACGAAGTCCTCTCTGGACGACATCGCCGAGGGCGACACCATCGCTGTCCCGAACGACACCACCAACGAAGCGCGTGCGCTTCTCCTGCTCCAGGATAACGGCATTCTCAAGCTCAAGGACGGCGCGGGCCTCACGGCTACCGTTCTGGACATCGAAGAGAACCCCTACAACGTCGAGATCCTCGAGCTCGAGGCCGCGCAGGTCCCGCGTGTGAAGGACGAGGTCGCTTACGTCGTTCTCAACGGCAACTACGCGCTCGACGCTGGTTTCTCCGTTGCAAAGGATGCCCTTTCCTATGAAAAATCCGACTCCGACGCGGCCAAGACCTACGTGAACATCATCGCCGTGAAGGAAGGCAACGAGAACTCCGAAAAGATCCAGGCTTTAGTCGCCGCGCTCAAGTCCGATACCATCCGTCAGTACATCAACGATACCTATGACGGCGCAGTCGTTCCCTTTGACGACTGATTTCTACGCGCAGAGCGTACAGGATTTCCTGCTACGCTCTGTTTCCATGTCTAAAAAATCTTACCCGGACCATGTTCCGGGCAGAAACGAGGAATTTGATGAAACCTGTCATTCGATTAGAGCATATTGAGAAGGTGTTTCACGACGGGAAGGACGACTTTGAGGCGCTGCGCGACGTGTCGCTGGACGTAGAAGAGGGCGATATTTTCGGCATCATCGGCCTGTCCGGCGCGGGCAAGAGCACGCTCGTGCGCTGCCTGAACCTGTTGGAGCGGCCGACTTCCGGCAAGGTCTTTCTCCATGGGCAGGACATGACGGCCCTTTCCCCGGCGGAGATCCGCCGCTGCCGCCAGAAGATCGGCATGGTCTTCCAGCACTTCAACCTTCTCATGCAGCGCACTGTCCTCGGCAACGTCTGCTTCCCGCTGGAGATCGTCGGCATGAGCAAGAAGGACGCAAAAAAGCGCGCGATGGAGGTTTTGAGACTTGTCGGCATTGCCGATAAGGCGAACGCCTACCCCTCGCAGCTCTCGGGAGGCCAGAAGCAGCGCGTGGCAATTGCGCGCGTGCTCGCCAACGACCCGGAGATCATCCTCTGCGACGAGGCGACAAGCGCCCTCGACCCCATGACCACAGAGTCGATCCTCTCGCTTCTGCAAACGATCAACCAGACCCAGCACATCACCATCGTCGTCATCACGCACGAGATGAAGGTCGTCCAGCAGATCTGCAACCGCGTTGCGGTGCTGGACGAAGGCCGCATTCAGGAGACCGGCCCTGTCAGCGAGGTCTTCACGCACCCGCAGACGAAGGCCGCCAAGCGGCTGGTGCTGGCAAGAATGCAGGACGCGGACGCACCGTGTGTGAAGCTGGCCCTGCCGGAGGACGAGAAGGAGCTGGCTGATTTGATGGCCTATGTGAAAGCGCACAATCTCAAGGTATTGGAGGGTGAAGAGCATGTTTGAAGCCGGTATGGTGCAGACGCTTGTCGAAGGCGTCCGCGACACGTTGTACATGGTTCTGGCCTCGACGGCCTTCGGATACCTTCTGGGCCTCCCGCTTGGCATTCTTCTTTGCATCACGGGCGAAAACGGCATCCGTAAAAACCCCGTCATCTACCGCATTCTCGATATCGTCGTGAACCTGATCCGAAGCGTGCCGTTTTTGATTCTGCTCATTCTCGTCTCGCCGTTTACAAAGTGGCTGGTCGGCAAGAGCTACGGCGCGACGGCAACGGTCGTTTCCCTTGTCATCGCGGCGGCGCCCTTTATCGCGCGTATGGTCGAGTCCTCACTCAACGAGGTCGATCAGGGCGTTATTGAGGCGGCCAAGAGCATGGGCGCGACGGACGGCACGATCATTTGGAAGGTCCTTATCGGCGAAGCCAGAACGTCTCTTCTTGTCGGCGTGACCATCGCGCTCGGAACGATTCTCGGGTACTCCGCGATGGCGGGTGTGCTCGGCGGCGGCGGTCTGGGCGATATTGCCATCCGCTACGGCTACTACCGCTGGCAGGGAGACGTGATGTGGGTCACCGTCATCCTGCTTGTTGCCCTTGTGCAAATTCTGCAAGGTATCGGCATGCTGCTGTCCAAGAAATTAGACCACAGACGCCACTAACGCTCGCGTAATGTTCGTAGGGGACGATGTGCTCAATCGCCCCCTACGCGTTTTTTAGAAATCTGTACAGCTTACCAGCAAAGGCCGCCGCACATGCGGCGGCCTTTTCCCAAGAAAGGACAACTTCCCATGAACCTCAAGAAAGAAGCCTTCCGAAAGGCCTTTATTGCATCCGTTCCGATTCTTTGCAGCTACCTGTTTTTAGGCATGGCCTACGGTATTTTGATGCAGGAGGCGGGCTTCGGATGGGCGGCGAGTCTGCTCACGAGCGCAGTCGTGTACACGGGCGCATTTCAGTTTGTGCTCATTACGTTCCTATCCAATGGTACCCGGGCGGTCTTTGCCAGCTGCTGGCCGTTTCGGTCACGGCGCTCGTTCATAAGTGGAAGCACAACACGTTCCTCAGCATCATCCTCGGCACGGCCGTCTACATGCTCCTGATTCGCACTTTCTAAAATCTACGCAAAAAACGCACAGCCGACCGGTTGTGCGTTTTTTATGCAATTCAGTGCGTTTTTGCCGGTTCGTCCTTGCCGGAGCTGCGGCGCTTTCTCGCCTTTTCCATTGCCTCGCGCAAACCGTCGAGCACTTCGTTGTTGCGCGTCAGCTTCCACTGCGGGAAGCTGTTGATCGTGCGGCGCTGCTGGGCGTTCAGGCGCATCTGCAGCTTGGCATAGAACCGTTCGCGCTCTTCCTCCGTCGTGCGGCGGATCTTCTCGCGCTCCTCCACGCCGAGCTCTGCTGCCTCGCGAAGCTTTGCCAGCTCCTCAGAGCCCCGTTCGCGGATGCGCTCGCGGCCCTCCTCTGCCCCAAGACGGAGCTTTTCGGAAAGCTCTCGACGCTTTTGCTGCAGGAGCACTGCGTACTCGGCAAAAACCGCGTGCGTGCCGAGAAGACCCTTCACGGTCACAATGAGGTCCGATACAATTCCGACAAGCAGAATCGCACAAATCCAAGTTAAGGCCGTATCCGTCAGCCGGTCGGTCAGGCTCTTTACCCATGGATGCAGAACCAGAATGAGAACCACCGAGAACGCGCCGAAAACGACCGCACCGATGAGGCAGACTCGGCCCCCGATGTTGAATTTCCGCTTCGAGTAATCCCACCATCTGGCGTGGAACAGCTTTTCCATCAGCCATGACGTGAGGTATTCCAGACTGCACGTCAGAACCGCACCCGCGAAGAACAGCAGCACGGGATTTTGGATTCTGCCCAATACCAGCAGCACCAGCACCGCACCCGTGCCGTAGATCGGGCAGTAAGGGCCGTTCAAAAAGCCGCGATTGATGAGCTTTCGCTGGCCGATCGAGCAGATGGTGCTCTCATACACCCAGCCGATGATGCTGTAGATCATCAGCCAGAGAAACCATGTTTCAACTGTCTTCATGCCGCTTCCTCACTCGTCCTTCAGCTCTTCATATTTCTCGTCAATGCCGTCCGGCCTCTGGTTTCGGACAATCTTCACGCAGAACCACGCGACACAGATGTTTAAAATGCCGTCGAGAAGCAGAGAAATTCCCATCAGGACCATGAGCGCCCGCGCCGCATCCGACGGCCGGATGACAAGCAGGAGCCCAATCACGCATGTGAGCGCCGCCAGAAGAAGCACCAGCCACCATTGGCCGATACCAAAACGCTTCGCGTCGAGCGAAATCTGAATTTTAAATAGCCCGTCCGCCAGAACGGGGATACCGAAGACGATGCAAAGAAAGCTCATTGCGCCGTTCGGCCTTGCCAGCGTCACAATGCCGAGCGCGATCAGCAAAATTCCAAACGCCAGATCATACTGAAACGCCAGCCGGAAGAGGTCGCGCGAAAAATAGCCGACCAGTTTGATGGCTCCAAAGACGATCATGCCAACGCCGAGAAGCCTTCCCAGCCAAACAACCGATGTGTCCGGCGAGGTGATGAGCACGATCCCCAGCACACAGAACAAGACAGATATAACAAAATATCCAATTTTCGCCGTTTTCATCGGCACGACAGAACGCATTGCAAGCTCCCCTTTCGCGCAAATCCTGCGCAGTTCCTGTTTTTCAAACGAGAGTATACCAGAGCGCTCTGTTTCCTGCCATGGACAACAAAAACCGGGTGTCTGAAAGACAGACATCCGGCTTCATTTGTCTGAAAATTGGGCAGGTGTCAGGCCTTCTTGCCGGACGCGCGGCTGTTTTCCAGAATCAGCTCCGCTACGCCCCGGTAGAGTTCCAGCACGCGCGCCATCTGCTCGCCCACATCCTGCTTCATCCCGCCGAGCATCCAGTCGATGCATAGGCCGAAGAGCTGGCACTTGATGAACCGGTGCAGCACCTCGCGGTCCTCCGGGGAAATGCACACGTCGGGGTAGGCAGACTTTAAATACTGCTCGGTCATATACGCGCAGAGCTTCATGACGCTCGCCTCAAACGTGTCGCGGCTGACGGAATTATAGACGTGCATGATCGCGCGGCGGTTTTTCTGCGCATAATCCACGACTGTGCGGAATGCCTCTTCGATCTTGTCGACCGTCGGGTACTGCGCCATCAGCTCGTTCGTCCGCTCGACGATGATCTCGCCCAGTAGCGACGGAATGTCCTGAAAATGATAGTAGAACGAATTGCGGTTGATGCCGCAGCGCTCAACGATGTCGCGCACGGAAATTTTGTTCAGCGGCTTTTCATCCAGCAGCTCCAGAAACGCCGCCTTGATCGCCTGCTTCGTAAAGTTTGCCATGGCCTCTCCTTTGTCTCGTCATGACGGATTCTTTGCTGTTATCATACCAGACTTCCGATCGTTTTGCAAGCTGCTCCAATGGGGCGTTACCTACCGCTTTCGCGGGAAACGATTCCGCGGCCTCCCGTCGGGTTCGTAGGGGGCGATGCCTACATCGCCCCCTACGAACCGTTTTTACGAAAATCCAATGCGAATTCATAACTTTCCTTGGGTCGATGTGCTCAATCGACCCCTACGCATAATTTCGGCAGTTTTGCCTTGACCGCGAAATCAGCCCCCGGCTTTCGCCGGGGGCTGAGCTTCTTAGGGGATGCTGGGGCACACGGGCTTATTCATCGACAGACTCGTCAAAGTCCTCTTCGAGGGAAGCGTCGTCCTCGTCCTCTGCCAGCACGAACTGCTCGATGATGGCAGCCTGACGGGATGCTTCCTCCTGCTGGAGCTCGAGCGCTTCAAGATCAATATCGCCGCCGTCGACCGAGATATCGAGCGCAGCGCAGCAGTCAAAGAGCTTCTGCTGATTCTTCGCGGTGACCAGCTTCTTCTGGTCTTCTGTCAGCATATTGAATGCATCCAGAGCCTCCTGCACCTTCTCGCGATGGTCTTCCTTCACGCGCTTGGCCGTCGGAAGCTTCTTGATGAGCTTTTCGACTGCCTCTGCTGCATCCTCGTCTTCGATTGCCTGCGTAAGTGCCGCTTCGCAGTCTGTAAGCTTGGCAATCACTTCTGCGCTGTCATCCGCGTACTTCTTTGCGTTCTCGTTCAGCTTGTCGTAAGCCTTTCTGGCTGCCGAGATAGCAGACTTGTTCTTCACGATCACGTCTTCCGCTGCTGGAAGCTTTTCGATCTTGGCGATGACCTTGGCCGCTGCCTTCTCGTCCTTCATGTCCTGCGAAACAAGCTTCTTGAGCGCCTTTTCCGTGTTCGTCAGGAGCTTGAGGTTGTCTTTGCCGACGATGTTCTTGCCGACCTTGCCGAGGTCATTATAGGCCTCTCTAGCTGCGTGGATCTCAGCCTCGTCGGACTTGTCATCATGATCATAGACGACCGTTTCAGGCAGCGCCTGGATCATCTCGATCACAATTTCCGCCGCAGATTTATCCGCCGCAACATCGTCGAGCGCCTTCCGGAGCGCAGCTTCCGCCGCAGTCAGGGTATCAAGGTTCGAGACGAGCTTCTTCTGATTGTCGGTCAGTTTGTCATACGCTGCGCGGGCTTTTTCGATCTCTGCCTTGTCGGTGTAATCGACCCTCTCAGCCTTCGGCAGCGCCTTGATCAGCTTTTCGACCGCAGAGGCCGCCTTTTCATTGGCCTTCATTTCCGCTTCGTTTGCATCGAGATAGTCTCTGCGTGCGGTGAACGCATCCAGCGTGGCCTTTTCTGCCTCGGGGATGAAGGTCTTCTGTGCATCCGTCAGCTTATTGTATGCCGTCTCAACGGACGTGATCGTTCTGCGGTCGCCAAGGCCCATGCCGTCGGGCTCGCCGGTGAGCTTGGAGGCGATCAGGTTGCTGACCTTTTTTGCCGCCCTCTCATTGGTCGCAAGGGACTTCCTGGCCGCTGTGAGCTTTCTTCTTTCCTCTTTCGTGACAAGCTTTTTGAGCTCCGGCTCCATGCCTTCGTAGAGTTCTTCGGCCTTCTGCACGAACTGCTTCTCGCTCTCGGTCACGTTCTTTTCGTCTGTGATCTCCTGCAAGAGGCCGCGCAGGATGTAGACGCCCATGTTCTTCTCGTATTCTGCAAGCTTTGCCTCCGCGTCAAGGAGCTTTTGCGCCACCTGCGGATCGAGCATGGCCTCGCGGATGCCTGCATCCAGATCATTGTACGCGCTGCGGGCAATGGTCACGGCCTTTTCAAACGCTTCTGCATTGTCGCTCGAGATCTCGTCGGGAATCGCATGGATCTTGTTGGCCACGTCGTCTGCCAACGCCTTGTACTGTCTGTATTCGTCGCTGTTCTCGTCGAGCTCGAGATAGTAGTTGACGGTGTAGTAGAAGTAGATCTTGTCGCCGTCTTCCACGAACTCGGCGTTGATCGCGTCGGCATATTCCCCGTTGCGGGTGTACATCCAGCCGCTGTAGGGTCTTTCCTTCGTCGCCGCCTCGAGCTTCACGCCGTTCGGGTCAGTGATCGCGGCAATGTATCCACCGTAGTAGCCGGCATAGGAATCGGAGGTGTACTCGGTGTCTTTGAAGAAGGCCTGCATGACCTGCGCAACGGTGATACCGTCGCCGGTATCCTTGCCCTCGAACGCATAGGGATTCTCCTTGTTCGAGACGAAGCCGTCTACGTCCCGGCCATCGACAATGACCGTCACGCCAATGTCCGTTCCGGTACCCGGCTTTTCCGGCTCGTCGATATTCTGCTTGCCGTCGACCTTGACGGTCGTCGAAACCTCGTGCTTATAGAACGTCGCAAACTGCTCATACGCCCCATCCGGAGTTTCGGCGTCTTTCACAAACTTCTCATAGTACTTGGCGTACTGCGTGTAGGTCAGCCAGCTCTTGATCGTGACCTCGGTGTTGTACTCCGGCTGCGTCAGCAGCAGGTTTTCGTACTTGATGATGTTGCGTCTGCTGGAATAGAACGTGCGGTATGTTTCGCCGTAGGACGCCATCGGGTCATAGCCGGGATAGTCGTCGGTGTAGATGCCCTCGACGTTCTTCACCTGATCAAGCGTCGGATAATCATAGCCGCCAATGTCGTTCTTGACGATCTTGTAGAACGGATGGAGGTCGGTCGTAATGTGCTTCTTGTCGGTGTTCTCGCCGCGGATGCTCTGCCAGTAGACTTCTTCCTGGGTGACCTCAGTCATGAGCGCCTTCGCGTCGTCGATCTCCTTCTGGGTCAGCGGCTCGATCGTAAACGTCAGGGTCGTCTCGCCGAGCACCTTGCCGGGCGTGCTCTTGCCGTTGACCTTCACACGCTCGCAGATCTGCACCTTGATCTTCGCTTCTGCCGCAGGTTCGCCGGGCAGCGGACGATAGACGGTGATATGATAGCCGTTCACGTCTGCCACGTCGGGCGTCAGGCTCTCCAACTTCTGCATCTGGCTGTAGTCGTAGTCGAAGATGCCCGCGTCAGACATCTTCTGGAGACTCGGGATCAGCAGATCGTCCTTGACAGGCTTCGTCAGGTCGACCTTCGCGCCGTAGTCATAGTAGTTGGTCACAAGACCGGGGAGTTTATCCTTGAGATTCTGCGACAGCACATTCTGCGCATCTTCTGTCTCGGGCTTTACCGTAATACGGAACGCATTTTGGAGCTTGAGCGTGCTGGTCTCGTCGTCCGCCTGGCTCATCATCGCATCGAGCGTGTAGTCGTCCAGATTGTTGTCGAAGAGCGTGATCAGCCACAGATCGAAGGTAGTTGCCGGCTGACCCATCGCGGGGCGGCGCGGCGTAATTTCGAGCCTGTTCGTGTCCTTCACGAACTCATACGTGACTGCGTTGTACGGCAGCGCCGTAAAGCCGATCTGGACGGTGACGCCGTCTACCGTGACCGTCTGCGGCACAACGAGCTTCTGAGAAACCTTGCCCTCGACGACCATGCCGGTAAAGCTCTTATCCGTGCTGGCCTTTGCCGTATTGGTGTTTTCGCCGCGGATGGCTTCCCATGTGAGCTGCTCATCGAGCGCCTTCTGCATGAGTTCCTGCGCTTTTTCCACATCCCAGCCGATGCGCACGTTCGCCGTAACCGTCTTCTCTGCGCCGAGTTTGGAAAGCTTGAACTGTACGCCGGTGTAGGTCACATACTTGGTGTCCGCGCCGCCCTCGCCCTGATAATAGGTGACGGTTCCGTCTTCTGCGAGGTACGAATGGCCGGTAACAGAGGTTGTCGCAAGCGTACCTGCACTGACAAATTCGACCTCGATGCTGCTGTCATAGCCGTTGTTATACAACCAGTAGGAAACAGCGTCCATTGCCGTCTCGTGGCCGCGGATCTGCACGGGCTGGACAAACGCATCCTTTGCCGACAGCGCTTTTTCGATGCTGCCGAGCACGTTTCCGGCCTCAGCTTTCACAGAGTAGAGAATAACAGTGATCTCGCGGCTCTTTTCTGCCGTACCCTTTGCCGCGGTCGCGGTGAGCTTGACGGTGATCGTGTCTGCCTCGGGGAGCGTGACTGCACCGGTTTCCGCGTTCAGTGCATCGCTGTCCGAATGCCAGGAGATTCGGCTGCCGTTTTCACCCGTCGCTGCAAGCACCAGCTGCGCCTGCGATTTGATATGGTATATGCCGTTGTTATCGGGCGTCAAAATGCCCTCGGTGTTGCTCAGGTCGATCTGCTCGCCGTATACTTCCAGATACTCGGCTTCTTTTTCCTTGCAGAACTGCTGATAGACGTAGGGTTTTGCGTCCTCCGGCGAGGTCAATACACCGCAGTCATAGCCCCAGCTGTCGCGGATATACGTAAGGAGCATACTCAGGGAAGTCTCCGCGACAAACTCGTCTGTCTCCTCCTGCACCTGCGCGCAAAGCTCCTGTACAAGCGCCGCCTGTTTTGCATCTTTGAGAACAAGCGCGCGAACGTCGAGCGTGACTGCCTTTTCGTCCTCGGTCAGTTCCGCTTCTTTGCCGCCCTGCCATGCGTGGATCGGGTAGCCGCCGTTGATGCCGTCGGTGTCGACATGATAGCGTTCCAGACCGAGATGATCCTTGATGAAGCCATCGCTCTGCATGTCAGCCTTCGTCATCGCCGTGAGGCCGTCTGCACTTCCGGTCGCGACCGCAGCTTCTGCCGCATCCTCGCGGTAGTAGCTGCCGGAGATCGAGCCGCTGTTCACGCCGACGAACGCGCCGAGCGCACCGCCCGCAGAACCGATAACTGTACCTGCCGCGTAGCTGTTCGTAATGGCCGCAGTGTTTTTGGTCTGGCCGATGAAGCCGCCGACCGCCGTATAGCCGCTGCCCGCTTCCACCTTGACGGTACCGGTCGCGTAGCTGTTTTCCACCGTGCCGTACAGGTTGCCAACCAGACCGCCCATGTTGAGCTCTGCGTTCAGGCTCTTCATGGAGCAGCTGACGTTTGCAGCAGAACCGCAGTTGCGGATTAGCGTACCTGCGTCTGCGCGTCCGATGAGGCCGCCTGTTGTGCCGTAGGAGTTGATTCTGTGCAAAGAACCCGTGGTAAAGCAGTTTTCTACCGTACCTGCGCTGACGTCTGCAAGCAGACCCATGTTTGTGCCTTCTTTAATCGCACCGGAAACGGTAAGGTTTTTGATCACACAGGCTCCGACGAAGTCGAACAGACCCTTGCTGCCCGCAAGACCGGAAACCATGAAATATTTGCCGTCGAACGTACCAGTGTATTGATTGCTGGCCGTGCCGATGCCCGGCCATGTTTTGCCGTTGAGGTTGATGTTATCGGTCAGCGCCGCGTTCAGAGCCGTTCTGCCGCCGTTGACCGCATCTGCGAACCATGCGAGCTCTGCGGCGCTGGAGATCTGATACGTGCCGTCCGCGCTCTTTTTTGGCTCGGTCTTCGTCGTGCCGTCCCAGCCGATACCGGCGTAGGTGAGCTTGACGGTGATGGTCTCGTCGCCGGAGACGGTGATCGCGCCGCTCTTGGAGACATAGTTTTCCTTCGAGACGGTGTAATCATACGTTTCGCCCTCAACGAGGGTATACGAGCCGTCCTCGTTTACCATCTGCGCGCCCTGTGCTGCATGGGTCACGGAGACAGCCGCATCTACCGGGTCTGTCTGGAAGGTGATTGCTGCCGACGGCATCGGCTGAAGTACCTCGACATGGATGTTCTTGTTCTCGCCTTCCACCGGGAAGGAGACGTTTTCGACCGTCTTATAGCCAAACTTCGACGCCGTGTAGGTGTAATTGCCGTCCGGAAGCGTGTAGCTGCCGTCCTTGTCGGGGGTCACCACGTCGCCCTTTGCGTTCTTGACGGTGATGACCGTACCCTCCGTGCCAAGCGTGAAGGTAACCTTCGAGAGCGCCTCGGTGCGGAAGTCCTTGAGTTTGACAAAGATGTTGCTTGCATCGCCGTAGACGTACGGCTGCTCATAGGTCAGCGTCAGCTTGTCGCCCGTGGCAAGATCCGTCGCGAAAGGCTTCCACGTTGTCTCGTCGTAAGCCTCCAGCAGCGTCTTTGTTCCGTTCTTGACAACGAACGGATAATACTCATCGCTCGTTGTCGAGCCATAGTAGGAGAAGTACAGGCGCAGCGCCTTTTCTGCGGTCAGGGTGATGGTCGCCTTGCCGTAGTTTCTCACGCTGTCACTGATCAGATAGTCGCCCGCAGCGTCCTTGACCGCCTTGTAGGGGTAGACGTTGCTGTTTGCGGCGATGATGCCGTCGCAATTTGCGAAGAAGTCTTCAAACACGGGCTTCCGCGCCAGCGTGACGCGGATCTCTCCGCCTGCTTCCGCCAGTTCTAGCTCGCCCGCCGCATCATCGCACTTCGCGTGCGAAACGGTGTAGGTATACGTGCCGACCGGAAGCGTGCAGGACTCCGCCGCGTCCTCTGCGATCGTCTCGTTATAGACGATCTCGCTGCCCTTGCAAATCACGACAGTGTAGGGCTTTTCGCAGTCCTCCGGCAGGGTCACATGGAACGTGACCGTCGCATTCTTGAGTTCCGTAAGCGCCGGAACTGTGATGTTCTTCGTCTCGCCGCCCGCAACGGTAAACTCGCCCGTCTCGTCCTTACAACCAAACTTCGAGGCGGTGTAGGTGTAGGTACCGGCAGGCAGCACGATGGAGCTTGCGCCGCTCGCAGGCTCATAGGTCGCGCCAGTTTCCTTGTTGGTGAACACAAGGGACGCTCCCGCGGTTCCAAGGGTGAAGTTCACCTTCGCAAGCTGCTCTGTTTTGAAGTTCTTGAGTCTTGTATAGTAGGTAGTGCCATGCGGCGTGTATTCCAGCAACAGCGTATCGCCTGTAAGCAGATCAATGCTGTAGCTTTCCCACTTGTCGCTTCTGTCATATGTTTTTACGCTCTTGTTGTTTTTGTAGATCACGAAGCGATTCGATGAGCCATAGCAATACGGAACCACATCAAAGCTCAGACGGACATTGTCCGCTGCCTCGAACAGGATCGTCGTCTTATCGCTGCTGCCAAAACCTGTTGCAACGCTCTCTGTGGTCAGGTAATTGCCGTTTGCTTCGTCCTTGACCGCCTTCCACGGGCGTCTTTCGTGGTTGGTCGCCGTAATGCCCTTGCAGTCAGCAAAGAAGTCGGAAAAGACGAGCTTGCGGGTCAGCGTCTTTACTTCCGTGACCGCGCTGCCCGATACCGTGAAGCTGCCCGTCACATCGTCGCAGTTCGGGTGCGTGATGGTGTAGGTGTACTCACCCGCCGGAAGCGTCGTGGTGTTTTCGCCCTTGAGCGTGCGCACGGTGGCAGCACCCTGCTTGATGGTGATCGTGTAGCTGTTTTTGTCTTCTGCGGGAATCGTCTCGGGGATTTCCAGATCGAATGTCACTGTCTGGCCGGGAAGCTGCTGGAGCGTAATGGTCTTGGAAACGTCCTTGTCCGTGACCTTGATCGTGTCCGTCGCAGTCTCGTAGCCGAAGGCCGAAGCTTCGTAGGTATACGTGCCCGGAGTAACGGTATATTTGCCGTTCGTACCGGTAACCGTCGTGCCCGCCTCGTCCTTGAGCGTCAGGCTCGCGTCCGAAGGAACGGTCGTAAGCTCGATGGTGTAGAGCCGCTCAAATGTGAAGTCCTTGAGCCAGACGCAGTCCTTGCCGTTGTTGCCGCTGGAGTCCTTCCGGAAGGTCAGCAGCTGTTCTTCGCCCGGCTGAAGCGAGAAGCTCACCTGCGTCCATTTGGTTTGATTGTACTTTGTGGCGCCGTAGGCGTATCTGCCAAGCACCAGATAGTCGTAGTTCGATTCGGAGTCGGTCTTGTACCAGAAGCTGATATTTCCGGCAGGCGCGTCATCCTTCAGCTTGATGGAGACCCAGACCTGGGAGTTGCCCATGCCCTGGCTCTTGGACTGGAGTGCGCCTTCTTCTTCGTCGTAGGCAAACTCCTCTTCATCGTTGCCGGTATAGCTCGAGTTGTGGCCGTAGGTGATCGTCGCGTACGGACGAAGCTGCTGGAACACGTCGGGCCGTCCCTGAATCTCGACCTGATAGGAAACGCTCTTGCCCTTGTAGGAAAGCAATACATCGGCCGTTCCCTCTTTTGACGAGTCAAACGCCGCCGTCACGCCCTTGGCCGCAAAGTTCGCCGCAGAAATCTCCTTGTCGTCTGCGTTCGTATAGTGAACCGTCAGAACGAGTCCGTCCGTCTTGAGCTTCTCGTTCTGGAAGTAGGTCGTCTTCGCATTGGTGGTATCCACCGTGAGGGAGTCCACCTTCGGAAGGTCGATCGTCAGCGTGCCGGCAGTGGGGTCGACGCTGCCCGCCGCATCCTCATAGCCCTCTTCCGTGGTCGTGGCCGTGTAGGTATACGCGCCGTCCTTGAGGAGCTTATAGCTGCCGTTCGTTTCCGCAACTGTATTACCGGCTGCGTCCTTGATCGTTACAAGCGCGGACGCGGGGTTCTTCGTGACCGTGAGGCTGACCCACGCAGTATCGTCCTCGTCCAAAGAGACAGTAACCTCCGAAAGCGTCGCGCCGTTGTCCGCCTCGTCCGCGGAAACCGTGAATGCCGCGCCGGTTTTTGTCTTGTAGCCCGCGCAGGAGACCGTGTAGGTATACGTGCCCGCAGGGAGAGAGACCGTCTGCTCCGCGCCCGTGCCGGAATAGGCCGTCTCGCTGCCCTTCAGGACGGTGAGCGTCGCCGCCGCCGGGGTAATATGGAAGGTCTTCGAAGCGGTCGGGGTCTCCCAGCTCAGAACCGGATAGCTGCCCGCTTTCGCCATGAAGCCATCGCCAAGGAGCGCCGCAAAGGCCGCTTCCTTCATTTCCGCGTCGGTCTTGAACGCGCAGTTCGTGTTATCCTTATAGGTTAAATTTTCCGCTACTCCGGCGAGCGCGTAGCAGTTCGAAGTGTTTAAGCCCGTACCGCCGCCGACGATCGCGTATCCGGGATTCGTGCTGGTGCCGTATTTTTCAACCGCGCCCGTCGAGTAGCAGTTCTGTACTGTGACCTGACTCGCTACGCCCTGTTTGCTGGCTCCGTTATGACCCACGATACCGGCATAGTTGTTAAAGCCGGTGATCTTTCCCTGGTTGTAGCAGTCGACGATCTTGTGCGCCGCATACTGTGCAACGCCGATGATGCCGCCGACCTTGTTGCCGCTGCCGGTAATATCACCGAGGTTGGCGCAGCCCTGAATGGTCAGTGTGTTTGCGCTGCTCGTACAGCCGCCGACAATGCCGCCGACCGGGCTCGTGCCCGTAATATCTGCGGTGTTCATGCAGTTGATGATTTTGATCTCACCGTCTGCTGTGTTGGCCATACCGGCAATACCGGCGAGATAGCTTGTGCCGGTCACCGAACCGGCAACCTTCAGATTCTCAATGGTCGACGGACCGTTCACAATGCCAAACGGGCTGCTGGTCATGCCGCTTAGCGTAATGGTGTGGCCGTTGCCGTCAAAATGGCCCTGGAAGTCGCCGCTGTGCGGCTTCGTGATCGTTATATCCGTGTCAAGGATATAGTTTCCGCCCGCGTCCATCGCGGCAAATTCCTCTGCCGTCGTGATAGACGCTGCGGTTTCTGCCGCGAACGCCACGGTCGGGAGCATGCCCAGAACCATGACGAGCACCAGCAGAATACTTACCAGTCTCTTCTTCATAAATACCTCCTGTTTTTTAGAGCCGCCCTCCAAGGCCGCCCTCTTTCACAAAGCGCTCGCGCGCAATTTGACAAAAAAGCCCGTGCAGAAACCGACTGCATGGGCGATAAGATACAGAAAAAGCCCGTGCTCAGTTTGGGCAAGCACGAAACCAGCTGGCGTATCTGACTTACCCGATTTTCCCGGTATCACAGTGACCTACTCGCGGGGACTTGCACCCCATTCCGCCTCCGGCGCTTTGCCGGAACGCTGTAACTATTCATTTAGCTTCATTATAACGATGCGAGGAAGTATTTTCAAGTCCTTCCCCCGTTTTTTCGTGTGAAAAATCGTATGATGATAAACCATATTATAAAAGCGGCAGACAGTCGCCTGTCCGCCGCTTACGTATTATGGGTGCTTTCGTGTCCATCGGGCGCAGAGCGCCGCAATGCGCGGAACCGCCCGCTCGAGAAGCTTGTCGTCCAGCCAGAAAATGACGTTCCCGCCCAAGATGAGCGCGAGTGTCAGCCATAAGCCCATCGAGAAAAACTCCTCTCGCAGCGCGTCCAGCCGGAAGATAAAAAGAAGCGCGCCGTATACCGCGAAAATCGCCGCGTTGAAAAGAAGAAGCTTGAGCGCCGCGCGCCGGGGCTTTTTCATCCGGTCGAGCTTCGGCTTTACGATCGGGTAATATCCCAGCGCGAGGAAGATGGCCGCCGCCTCCTTGTCAGGCGCAAGCAGCAGGCTCAAGATCGCGCTCGCAGCGAACATCGCCCAGCTCAGCCTTTCTCCGCAAAGGATCAAAACCGGCACGAGCGTCATGCTCGCGAGCACCGGGCAGCAATACGTCGCGGCCGGGAGAATCGTCCCCATCGCCATAATCGCCACCGCCAGCGCGCACAAAACCCCGCAGAGCGCCAAGTCGCGGCTCGCCTTCCGCATCAGAACGTTTTTTCGCGCAGCAGGTCATACTTGATCTGCCAGAGCTTCTGCGAGAGGTCGACATAGTAGGTGTGCGGGTTATCAAAGCGCTTGACCTCGTCCCAGAGCGTGTCGATCTGCTGCTGGCAGTAGGCCTTGATCTCGGGGAGGGTCGGGAGCTTGTAGACGAGCTCGCCGTTTTTGAAAATCGGGACCATGAGCTCTTTTGCTTTGAAGTTATAGACGGTTTTGCGCTTCCACGTCGCCTCTGGGTCGAAGATCTCGATGTCCTTCGTATCGTCGACCGTCTCGTCAAACACGCACAGATAGTCTGCGATCGCCTTGCCGGTGTCGTTTCCGAAGAAGCGGTAGAGCTTTTTGAAGTGCGGGTTTGTGATCTTGCCGACGTTTTCGCTGACCTTGATCTTCGGGATGACGTTCCCGTTCTCGTCTTCAATGGCCGCGAGCTTGTAAACGCCGCCGAAGACCGGCTCGGAGCGCGCGGTGATGAGCCGCTCGCCGACGCCGAACTGGTCAATTCTCGCACCCTGCACGAGAAGGTCGCGGATGAGGTATTCATCGAGCGCGTTGGAGCATGAAATCGTGCAGCTCTCCCAACCCGCATCGTCCAGCATCTGCCGCGCCTTTTTCGTCAGATACGTCATATCGCCCGAGTCTAACCGAATGCCGCACTTGGTAAGCCCTCTGGGCTTTAAGACCTCGTTGAATGCGCGGATTGCATCAGGAATGCCGCTTTGCAGCGTGTTGTACGTGTCGACCAGAAGCGTCGGGTTATCGGGGTAGATTTCACAGTAGGTCTTGAACGCCTCATACTGGCTCGGGAACATCTGGACCCACGAGTGCGCCATCGTGCCGCCCGCCGGAACGCCGTAGAGCTGGTCGGTGAGCGTGCAGGCCGTGCCCGCGCAGCCTCCAATGTAGGCCGCTCTCGCGCCTAAGATTGCAGCGTCGCTGCCCTGCGCGCGCCGGGAGCCGAATTCGAGCACCACGCGGCCCTTCGCCGCCCGGCAGACGCGGTTCGCCTTTGTGGCAATGAGGCTCTGGTGGTTGAGCGTCAGAAGCAAAAACGTTTCGACCAGCTGCGCCTCGATCGCGGGCGCGCGCACGGTCAGAATTGGCTCCTTCGGGAAAATCGGCGTCCCCTCCGGCACCGCCCAGATGTCGCCCGTGAAGCGGAAGCTTTTCAGGTAGTCTAAGAAATCCTCGCTGAAGATGCCGCGCGTACGCAGATACGCGATATCGTCCTCGCCGAAGTGCAGGTTCTGGATATACTCGATGGCCTGCTCCAGACCCGCCGCGATGGCAAAGCCGCCTTCATCGGGCACCTTGCGGAAGAACAGATCAAAGTACGTGATCTTGTCCTGCATGCCGCTTTTGAAGTAGCCGTTCGCCATGGTCAGCTCATAGAAGTCGCAGAGCATGGTCAGGTTGATATTCGGATTCGTCTGCATGATGTTTTATTTTCCTTTCATATACGAATTCCCGACGAAGCATTCATCCGGAATCCTAATAGGTCTTTCCATCTGCGCCTACTATATCATATTATTTCCCATCCGCCAACCGTCTGGCGCGGACAAATTTGCTTTTTTGCTCTTCTATAAGGCCATATTTCCGCGAAAGCTCGCCCGCGAAGGCAAGAAGCGCCTTGCCGTCTCCCCGCGTGAGCTCGAGCTCCAGCTCGCAGAAGGGCTCCTTGCGGCAGCCTCCCAGCAGCTCTCCCCCGTCTGCGCAGATTTCGCACGTCGTGCCGTCCGGCAAGCGAAGCGGCTGCGTCAGCCGCACAAATTCCGCGCCGCAGACCATCTGGAGTCCCGCCTTCGTCAGCGTCAGGAGCTCCTCCGGCGCGCCCTTGGAAACGAGCGTCCCGATGGCCTCCTCCGGCGTTTTCCCTTCGCATTCCCACTCGCCGCGCGCGTAGCCCTCGCCGGGCGTTTTCATCGTCACGACGCTCTTTTCGTTCTCCTGCCGCACGCGGAGCATCCATCTGCGGCTCGAGAGCGCTCCGTCTGCCGTATCAAAATACGTCGTGCGCATGTGAATCTCGCGCAGCTTCTCCTGCGCAAACTTCACAACCTGCGCGTCGCGCAGAATCTCTCCCAGCTGCTCGACGCTCTTCGCGCGCAGCTTGATTTCAAACTCGGTCGCCATAAAAGCCCTCCCGCTCATGAATTGGCTTTATTCTACGACGTTTTTGCTGTATACGCAAGCGAATTCTCGGGAAGCGCTGATTGAATCAGAGCTTCCCCTATTTCCCGCTCCATTTCCCGACAGGCTTTTTCTGTCATTTCTGCTAGACTGACAGACATCACAAAAGCGGAGATGGAAGCCATGAAAAAACGCGCAGTCACACGTTCGCCCGCAGCGCGCCGGTTCCCTTCGGCGTTTTCGTCGTCCTTCCTGCGTCTGGGGCTATATGCACTGGGCGCGGCAGCCGCGGGCTTTTTGCTCAGCGCGGCGCAGATCGGGGGCGTGTGTCTTCCGGCGGCCATTGCGCTGACAGCGGCGCTGCCGTTTTCTCTGGCGGCGGTCTTCGCCTACGCGGGCGCGGCGCTTGGATATTTCGCGTTCTGGGGCGCGGCGGGCGCGGTCGAGCCGGTCGCGGCGGGGTTTCTGATCCTGGCAGCGTCTTGTCTGTTCCATGACGTAATTCCGGCCTCGCGCCGGTGGTTCTTTCCGCTGCTCTCGTCCGGGATCTACGCGCTGACGGCGCTCATTTTTCTCCTGAGCGCCCCGGTCCATACGAGGGCCGTCTGCGTTTTCGCTGGAAAGGCCGCGCTCGTCTGCCTGTGTACCTATCTTTTCGCGGGCCTGCCCGAAAAACGCGCAGAGAGCGTCGCGGCGCTTGGCTTCGGGCTTCTTCTCAGCGGAAGCAGGCTCATGCTTCTGCCGGGATTGCCGCTCAGCGTGATTTTATCCGGCTGCGCGGTGTTTTTGTGCAGCGGGACGCGGGAATTCTGGCTGGCCTCGGGTGTGTGCGCAGTCGCCTTGGATTTGAGCTTCCGGCCGGGCTACAGCGCGGGCGCGATGCTGTTTCTGGCCTCGCTCACATGCCATTACTTAAAACCCCGCTTCGCCATTTTGCGCGCGTGCGTCTATTTTCTCGTGCTGGCCCTTTCGTCGTTCCTCTTTGGCGCGGGGCAGACGATGTTCCCGCCCGGCGTTTTTCTCGGAACGGTTCTGGGCCTTCTTCTATGGAAGCCTGTCCAGCCGCTTCTTGCCGCGCGCGATGTGCCGCTCGATGCAGCGCGGGAAAAGGCGCTCACGGCAGCATCGGGCGCTTTATGGTCGCTTGCAACGGATTTGCAGCGCGGGTGTACCAGCGGGTTGGAGCCACAGAGTGCCGCAGTTTTTGACAAGGCCGCCGAAGAGGTCTGCCGCTCGTGCGCCAAGTGGAGCGTCTGCTGGGAGCAGAACGCGCAGGAAACCTTCCGCCTGCTCAGCCGCGCCTCGCGTGGGATCTTGCGCCGGGGAGAAGCCAAGCGCGACGATCTGCCGCCGCTGTTTTTAGCCCGCTGCTGCCACATTGACAGCTTCCTGCGCGCGGTCAACGACGCACTTTCCACGCAGCTTGCCAAAGTGCAGTACCAGTCGCGCCTTGCCGAAAGCCGCCAGATCCTCTGCGACCAGTACCGGGTCCTCTCCCGCCTTCTGCAAAGCCTCAGCGAGCGCGCTCCCGGCCAGAGCGAGCCGGACGCATATTCTCCCGAACTTGGCTTCCGGGCGACGGGTCTCCGCGGCTCAAATATCTCCGGGGACTACGGCGCGAGTTTCCGCGTGGGCGAATGGTATTACCTGCTTCTGTGCGACGGCATGGGCTCGGGCGAGGAAGCCCGGAACGAGGCCATGGGCACGAGCGCCCTTCTCAAAGAACTGATCGAATCGGGTCTGGAAGCGCACGATGCGATGCAGACGATCAACGGCCTCTACATTCTGCGAGACGGCGGCGGCTTTTCTGCGATCGATCTGTTGCAGGTGAGCCTTGTCTCGGCCGAAGGTTTTTTGCACAAATGGGGTGCTGCCCCATCGTTTCTAAAATTCGGCCGGACGCTTCAGACGCTAGGCTCTCCCCTGCCACCCCCCGGGCTCGGCGTGGGCCGGAGCTACGGCCCCGCGTGCATCCGGGTATCGCTTCAGCGCGGAGAGGCCTTGATCCTCACCAGCGACGGTGTGGATACGGCGATGGCCGAGCGGTACCTGCAAAGCTGCGGAGAACTTCCGGTGCGGGAGCTTGCCGCCGGGGTAGTCGGCAGCAGCGAGGACGCGATGCCAGATGATCGCACAGCTGCCGTTTTAAGGCTAAGGCTCATCGAGTCGCAGAGCCGCACGAAAAAACACGTGCTGTCACATATCAGCCTCTTTTGAGTATCAGGTTTTATTCGTTTTCCGGAATGTTCGTAGGGGTCGATACCCACATCGACCCGGCGGAACGCACCGTTTTTACGGAAATCTCCGGCGAATTCGCAACTTCCCAATGGGGCGATGTGGGCATCGCCCCCTACGCAGAGACGGAAAAATTTCAGAAATCCCGTAAGGGCGTACCGTGGGGTCATATCAAATCATCAAATATATGCAAAAACTCCCTGCCCGGTTTTGCCGGACAGGGATTCTTATTCTCAGAGGACCTTCGCGAGGAAGTCCCGGAGTCTTTCGCTTTTGGGGTTTGTGAAAATTTCGTCGGGCGTGCCCTCTTCGAGAAGCTTACCGTCGGCCATGAAGAGCACGCGGTCGGCGACTTCGCGGGCAAAGCCCATCTCATGCGTCACGACGACCATCGTCATGCCGGACTTCGCCAGCTCCTGCATGACTTCCAGCACCTCGCCCACCATCTCGGGGTCAAGGGCGCTCGTCGGCTCGTCGAAGAGCATGACCTCGGGCTGCATGGCAAGCGCGCGGACGATGGCGACACGCTGCTTCTGCCCGCCGGAGAGCTGGCTCGGATACGCGTTCGCGCGGTCTGCAAGGCCGACACGTCCCAGAAGCTCCATCGCCGTCTTTTCCGCTTTCTCTTTTGATTTGTGCAGCAGCTGCATGGGCGCGATCGTCATATTTTTGAGGATCGTCATATGCGGGAAGAGATTGAAATGCTGGAACACCATGCCCATCTTCTGGCGGTGGAGGTTAATATTGCAGTTCTTGTCGGTGATATCCACGCCGTCGAAGAGGATCTGCCCGCCCGTCGGAAGCTCGAGAAGGCTGAGGCAGCGCAGGAATGTCGACTTGCCGCTGCCGGAAGGGCCGATCACAACGACGACCTCGCCCTTGTGAATCTCCGTCGACACACCGTCGAGCGCGCGGATTTTCTCGTCTTGATTCTGCTTTCCGCCCTTGAAGTGCTTTTGAAGGTCTGTCACCTGAATCAGAACGTCAGTGGTCACTGCTGCGAAGCCTCCTCTCCAATTTCCCGACCAGCCATGTAAAGAACACGACCATCACAAGGTAGATGAGCGCCACCACAATGAGCGGCATGAACGCCGAGAATGTCCGGCCCCGGATGATATCACCGCCCTTGGTAAGGTCCGTCACCGCGACATAGCCCGCAACGGACGTTTCCTTTAAGAGCACGATAAACTCGTTGGCAAGCGCCGGGAGCACATTTTTGAGTGCCTGCGGCACGATGATAAAACGCATCGTCTGCACATAGTCAAAGCCAAGAGACCGTCCGGCCTCCAACTGCCCCTTGTCGATGGCCATAATGCCGCCGCGGATGAGCTCGGCAACATACGCGCCGGAGTTCACGCCGAAGGCCAGCATCGCCACGCCCACGCCGTTTCTGGACGTTGCGAAAATAATGTAGAACATGATCATCAGCTGCACCACGACCGGCGTGCCGCGGATGACGGTCAGATAAATTTTGCAGATAATATCTCCGATGTGAAGAAGCGTCTTTCCCGCGCCCGGACGCATCCTGTCCGCGTTTTGATCCCACGTCGAGCGGATGATGGCGACCAGCGTGCCGATGACAATGCCGAGCAGCACCGCTGCGAGCGTGATTTTCAGCGTATTTCCAAGACCGGTCACGAGGTATTTCCACCGGTTATCTTCTACGAAGTTCAGGATAAACTCTGCCTGGAGCTTTGCAAACCACTCGTTCAAAGCCACGGCCTCCTTTCATGCGGGCGCGCGGAGGAAACTGCGCGTCTCCCCCGCTGTGCCGCGATTGTAATTCTTAGTCTGCGGAAATGTACTTGTCGACGATCTTCTGCACCGTGCCGTCGGCGATCAGCTCTTCCAGCGCCTTGTTAAACGACTCCGTCAGCTCGCTGCCCTTTGCAAAGGCCGCCGCGTAATCCTCGACCGCGTAGGCGGTATCGAGAACCTTGAGGCCATCGTTGGCTGCGACGAAGGACTTCGCGGGCTCATTGTCGATGACGACGCAATCGAGCTTCCCGGAAACAAGCGCCGCAACAGCGTCCGCGCCCTTGTTGAACCGCTGCACATGATCGTCGCCGAAGTCGTCCGAGCAGTAGATATCGCCCGTGGTGTCCTGCTGGACGCCGATCTGGTAGTCCGCGCCGTCGACGTAAAGGTCGTCAGCTGAGGTGATCGGGGAGTCTTCTTTTACAACGATGGACTGAATGCCGGTCGCGTAGCTGGTGGAGAAGTCCACGGACTGCTTGCGCTCGTCGGTGACGGTGAGGCCCGCCATGGTGAAGTCTGCCTTGCCGCTCGAAACAGCGCCTAAGATCGCGCCGAACTCAATGTCCATGATGTCCAGCTTGTAGCCGAGCTTTTCGCAGATGGCCGTCGCGATTTCCACGTCGATACCGGCGGGCTTTTCGTTCTCGTAGAACTCATACGGCGGGAAGGCAACGTTCGTCGCCATGGTAAGCGTCTTCTCTTCGCTGCTGCTTGCAGCCGTCTCGGTGGATGCGGTTTCGGTTGCGGCCGCCGTGTCCTGCTTGGACGCGCAGGCAGCCAGGGAGCAAACCATGAGGATGCTCAGAAGCAATGCGATGATCTTTTTCATATTCTCTTCCTCCATAAATCGTGTGGTTGTTTTTGATGTCATAATTATACATACTCAGTGCATAAATATCAAGTCTTTTTTGCATGGGATTCTGCACAATCTTCCATCTCACACTTGTATTCATTTGTATAAACTTAATAATTCGCGCATATATACGAAAAATATGCAGTCTTCCGGAATAATCCGAGAGACTGCATATTGTTTGTTCTTGTATATTATGCGTCAGTTTTCTGCATACCGTGACAAAAACTGGCGCGTACGCTCCTGCGTAGGGTGCTCGATGACCTGGTGAGACGCACCCTGTTCGACGATCACGCCGCCGTCCATGAAAATGACCCGGTCGGCCACGTCTCGGGCAAACGCCATCTCGTGCGTCACAATGATCATCGTCATCTTCTGCTCAGCGAGCGACCGGATGACGCGCAGCACCTCGCCCGTAAGCTCGGGGTCAAGGGCAGAGGTCGGCTCATCGAAGCAGAGAATGTCGGGTTTTAACGCCAGTGCGCGCGCAATTGCGACCCGCTGCTGCTGTCCGCCGGAGAGCTGATGGGGATAGAGGTTCATTTTTTCGCCGAGGCCCACATCTTTCAGCAGCTTCTCGGCGTTCTGCCGGATCTCCTCGTGGAGTTCTTTTTTGCGCGCGTGGTAATCGGGCTGCTCCTTGGCAAGAAGCTCGCTCGCGAGCATCACGTTTTGCAGCGCCGTATATTGCGGGAAAAGGTTGAAGTTCTGGAACACCAGCCCGAAATGCAGCCGCTTTCTGCGAATCTCGCTCTCTTTTTGCGTGGCAGGGTCGTCCGCGTCAAAGAGCGTCTCGCCGTTCACCAGAATTTTTCCCTCGTCGGGCGTCGTCAGGAAGTTGAGGCAGCGAAGAAGCGTCGTCTTGCCGCTGCCGGACGAGCCGATGATCGCGACGGACTCACCCTTCTCTAGGGAAAAGTCAATGCCGCGCAGCACGACGGTGTTCTTATCAAAGGTTTTGCAGATACCCTTTACATCCAATACAGCCATGTCGCGCCTCCTTACGCCTTGAAGTAGTCGAGCTTCCGCTCCGCCCAGCCGAGCAGGAGCGTGAGAATGCCGGAGAAAATGAGATAATAAACGCCCGTGAAGAACAGCGGCCAGATCGCGCCCGAAATGCCCTGCGAGCCCTTCATGAACGCCTGCCCTGCCCAGATGACCTCCTGCAGCGCGATAATGCGTGAAAGCGACGTATCCTTGACAAGGGTAATAATTTCGTTCGACATCGGCGGAACGATCTTCTTCACCATCTGAAGAAGCGTGACCTCGAAGAAAATCTGGCTCTTCGTCATGCCGAGCACCTGACCGGCCTCCTGCTGCCCCTTGGGGACGCCCTGAATGCCGCCGCGGTAAATTTCCGAGAAATAGCAGGCGTAGTTAAACACGAACGCCACGCTGGAAGCGACAAAGCGCCCCGTCTCACCGCTGCCCCAGATGTTGTTTTTCCAGACTAACCCCGGAAAATAGTAGATGACCAGCAGCTGGAGCATGAGCGGCGTGCCGCGCACGACCCAGATGACGAGTCGGGTAAGTAACCGCACGGGCTTAAAATCCGTCACGAACCAGGCCTGCACCTTCTGCCACCAGGTGAGCTCGCGCGGGTTTACATGCTTTAAGACAACCGGCCGCAGAAAGCCGAAGGCCGCCCAGTTGCTCATGGAGCCGAAGGCGATGATCAGGCCCAGCGGGATCGCGCCGATAAGCGTGATGGCAAAAAGCTTGAGCGTCTGCAAAAAGCCTACGTTCAGCGCCTGAAAGACGATGGGAAACTGCTCAGAAAACGTCGTCATGGGAAAATCCTACCTTAAATCGTTCTATTTGCGGGCAATCGCCAGACATGCGCCGAAGCGCGGTGCTTCCCCGATGCGCGATGCGCACCGGGGAATTGGAGAATCACCGAATGGATGAGATGTTTTGTTCGCGATTACTGCGCGATGAGCGCGGCCTGGATGCCGTAGGTCTCGGCGCACTCGAGCATCGAGCCATCCGCGTAAGAAGCTGCGAAGAAGCTGTTGAGCATGGCCGCGAGGTCAGAACCCTGACGGAAGCCGACGCCGTACTGCTCGCCCTCTTCGGCGTTGAGGCTGACGGTGTAGGTGAGGCTGTCATAGCCGGTGCCTTCGCCGACCATTGCGCCCGCCATCAGAGAGTCGATGACTGCCGCGTCTGCGGTGCCGGCTGCAACTTCCATAAGCGCGGTGGCCTGATCCTTGACTTCGGTGAAGCTGTAGCCCAGCTTTTCGACCTCGGCCTTGCCGGCGGAGCCGGATTCGACTGCGAAGTTGAGGCTGCTGCAAGCGTCGACGCTCTGGTAATCCGCCGCCTTTTCGGCCGGAACCACGACGACCTGAGAGTTGTTGCAGTATGCGTTCGAGCAGGCCATGGCGCTGGTCACTTCGTCCGTAAGGGTCATGCCGTTCCAGACGCAGTCGATGGTCTTGGCGCCGAGCTCCATGATCTTGTTGTCCCAGTCGATCTCAACGAATTCCGCTTCCACGCCGAGGCTCTTTGCAAAGGCCTTGGCCATGTCCGCGTCAAAGCCGATCCATTCGCCGTTTTCGTCCTGATAGTCCATCGGCGCGAAGTCGGTGATGCCGACGACCAGCTTGCCGTTTGCCTGGATGTAGGCGAGATCGCTGTCAGAGGCAGCGGCTTCTTCAGCAGCGGGAGCCTCTTCGGCTGCTTCTTCCGCAGCGGGCGCTTCGGCAGCCGGAGCGGGTTCGGCAGCAGTCTCCTCAGCGGGAGCTGCGGGTTCGGTCTTGGCGGCGCATGCAGTGCAGGCGATGAGCATCATGCAGGCCAGCAGCAAAGCGATGATCTTTTTCATGGTTTGTTCCTCCTGTTTGGTTCGTTTCGTTCTGGCGAACTGTTTGTTTATCATGGTGATACTTTACCATACTAACGAGGTAATGTAAAGAAGCAATGTTGCATGAAGAAACCGCCGAAGCCAATCGACGGTTTGTTCGTTTTGCATAAACTGTCAGAATCCGGCCTCAGATGTCGAACACGCCGAGCATCACGATACCGGCCACGACCAGCGTGATCATCGCGTAATGCTTCCAAGAGAGCTTTTCCTTGAGGAAGATCCGGCTCCAGACGACGGATGCGACACAGTAGGCCGAGATAATGGGCGCTGCCAAGGCAACGTGTGCCTGATCGCCGATGGCATAAATATAGGCAAACTGTCCCGCCGTCTCAAACGCCGCGCCAATGTACTTGGGCGCTTCCATCTTCGGAATGAACTTGTCCTTTTTGACGAATTTCACATAAATAAAGCTGCAAACCGCCGCAAACAGGAACGTCAGCTCATACGCGCAATTCGCTGCATCCTCGTCGAGCGTCTCGAGCACCAGTGAGTCCGCGAACGTTCCCGCTGCGTCCAGCAGGCAGTACGCGACCGGCAGGCAGATGGCAAGCCACGACTTTGCGTACCGGTAGTTAGACGCCTCCTGCCGCGCCCGGCGCAGCTCGTCGTCCTCGCGCGACTCCACAACACCGAGGCCAACAACGCCGATGCACACGAGCGCCACCGCGCCGATGACGGCCAGCCGCATCCCGCCCTGGATCGACTCGTCGAGCGTTCCCGTGATAAGGCACAGAACCGCCACCAGTGCGCCGGACGAATTGCAGATCGGGGAAGAGATCGAGAGTTCAATGTACCGAAGTCCCATATAGCCGAGCGTCATCGACGAGATGTAAAGAAGTGAAACAGGCAGATATGTCCAGATGACGTTCCACGTCACGACCGTACCGCCGATGAAGATCTCATACGCCGCGTGCAGTCCCATCACAACGCCGACAGCAACCACCATCTTGAGGTGCGCGTTTTTATCAGACGCGTCGCGGCAGCCGATTTTTGAAAAAAGATCCGAGCCGCTCCAGCAGAGGAGGGCAATGATTGCAAGCCAAAACCACATAATTTTTTATCTCCTAATAGGTTTTTTATATGAAATTTGTTTTTTCTTACCGTGGCGCAGGCGCCAGGGTAATTCTGGCAGAGGCCTGCCAGCTGGTCCATTTTCCGACCCCAGCTCTGCATCCCATATCCGTAAGGCGGCAAAGCCGCCAACGGCTATCGGAATTCTTCTTAGCTGCGCAAAGAAGAACGGCGTCGGCCGTCAAGAAGAAGTTGCCCAAAGAAAACCCTTCAAAAGGGTTTTCTCTGGACTCTTTCGGAAACAGAGGGGCAGCGGCCTCTCTGGCACCCCAGGCTGCCCGGTACGGACGGTTGTACCAGTTGAGCGTGCCTGCGTGCTTTTGAACGCTCTGTAATCGGGGGTACGACAAACTTGTAAGACCCGACTCGGCGCAAAGCAAATTTCCTCTGGAAATTTCTTTGCGCGGGGACTGCCTTCTCTGCGATGAG
>ENA-USUG01001592-USUG01001592.1-human-gut-metagenome-genome-assembly--contig:-NODE-1592-length-37740-cov-7.411491_pt1 | contig 37740 bp, 36 predicted proteins | sample MGYA00250059_ERZ773394 | MGnify/ENA primary metagenome ERZ773394 (study PRJEB29103, sample SAMN06111957) | human gut metagenome | biome: human gut; feature: ankylosing spondylitis patient; material... | reverse complement strand
TTTCATTTCTCATCACCATCTTCATTATACATCAACCGTGATAAATTATCAACCTTTTTAAAAAGATATTAGTATTAGACCGCATGTTCGGATTCCCTGCAGGCATATCTTCCACGACAAAGATCTTGCGAAGCACGTTCAGGTATGAGGCTACAGTTTCTGCGTCCATAGATGCTTCGCCGTTGACGGAGATGTCCTGTACAAGAACGGTGTTTGGCGTTTGCGCTCCCTGATTTCTGGCGTAGGAACGTATCAGCCGTTTTACACGTTCCGGTTTTTCCCGAACATGATCTGCACGGTTGATATCGGAATGCACAACGGTGTCGTGGTAATCGAAAGCCTGATCCAATGCGATCTCATTGCGCGGATCAACAGCTTGCGGCTAGAATACCATGGCTTGTAGTTCTTTTTCCGTGATAAGCTGAAACCGGCAGCAGAAGCAAAACCCCTGCTGCCGGTTTCGTGGCAGTTGTTCATGTTGCCCAAATAAAAGCGATACAGGGCATGACAAAGGAGTACGAAAAAGTAGAAGCGGTCTGAACAGGAGCGTTTGCCCATGGGCAGGCTGCAAACATGATCTGGCGCACACGCTGCACGCTTTCACCGATTTGATTCCGGTACACCCGCGCGAAGCGTATGGGAAAACGATGCAGCGCACATGCGCTCAGCCCTCTAAGAAGGAACGGGCGGTCATCAGCTCTACAGGATCTTTTGCCGTGTAGGAGACTGTGCAGGCACCAGTGCGCACAGCGCCGGGATACCAGGACGCCCGCCGCGCCATCCGATGCTCCTTGAAGCAGATTTCCAGTGTATAGGAATCCTTCAGAGGTATCGGCTTATGGGGCTGCGCGAGCGCTTCGAGAACGCCGGTGTAGATTCCTTCCACTGCCTCATCCGGATGGAGACCCCAGACGGCGCTGCCGATACAGTCTTTGGTTGCGTACGTCCGGATGCCCGGGCAGCATGCTTCGGCAGACTCGCAGATGAAGCGGTCACCGGAAAGAAACACAGACGGTACGCCCATGGCGGCAGCCCAGAGCGCGTTCATGCTGAATTCTGAAGCAAGCACGCCGTCCAGCTTCATCCACGCATAGAGCGGGTGCTCGATGGTGTGGGCAAGCGGGCTTCCGTCGCTGCCCTCAGGGGCATGATAGCCGATATAGAGCGCTGCGTCATAGCTTGCATCAAGACCGCACATCATGGCCGCCGGCTCGTTCTGCCAGCCGCGATGCAGCAGAACGCCCCGGGGAAGACCTGTTGGATCGATATTGCGGGCATCTTCATGACCGTCTTTGACCAATACCGTATATCCCAGCTCCTGCGCTGCGTGGCAGGCTGCGGCGACCTCTCGGGTCAGCTGGCGGCATGCCGCGTCGTAGCCCTGGCCGCCGAAGCGCGTTTCTTCCCAGCTCGAGACGCCGGAGACTCCCTCCAGATCTGCGCTGATAAACAGTTTTTTCATGGGGCTTCCTCCTTTTGTTAATTGGTTCGTTCAAACACGATGCGCCCGCCGGTCATGGTCAGGACCGGCGACACGCTGCGGATTTTCATTGGGTCCATGGTGAAAATATCCTGGTCCAGCACGGTAAGATCTGCATAATAGCCGGGCTTCAAGCGTCCTTTACAATGCTCCTGAAACTCTGCATAGGCGCTTTCCATGGTATAAGCGTCTACGGCCGTCTCCACATCCACACGCTCAGACGGGACAAAGCCGCCCGCAGGCGTTCCGTTCGCGTCGCAGCGGGTCACGGCTGCACCAAGATTCCAGAGCGGCGCGCAGGATTCCACCGGGCAATCGGTTCCGTAAGAGAGATGAACACCCGCGCGAAGCAGACTGCCAAAGGCGTAGGACGTTTCGGCAAGCGCTCTGCCGCAGAGCTTTTCTGCCAGTTCGCGATCAGCGTCGAGAAATACGGGCTGCGCCATGACGAGAACACCGAGTTCCGCGATGCGGCGGCACAGGGCGCGATCTGTGATCTGGCAGTGGATGAGCGCATGGCGCAGGGGATTGCGCTGTCCGGCGGGCATGACTGCCTCATAGGCGTCCAGCACCCGGGAAATGGCCTCGTCGCCGATGGCGTGGGTCACGACCTGAATGCCGTGTTCCGATGCGAGGCCGCAGAAAGCAGCCATATCCTCCCGCGTCGTCCATGCAAGACCGTGATTGTCCGGCTCACCCGGATAGCCGCCGCGCAGCATGGCCGTCCGCGCGCCGAGACTCCCATCCTGAAAGAGCTTCAGGGGTCCGAGCGTCAGAAAGCCGTCATACTGACTCCGCCGGCTGTATTCGCCGTGCAGCAGGCTTTCCCGGAAGGCGGCAAGATCGTGGAAGCAGACCTGGTGGCGATAGCGGATGGGCGCGCCGCCCGCTGCGTAGATCTCCCGCAGCAGCGAGAAAGCCAGGTCCGCATCTTCCACGCTGGTTCCAACGTCGTTGCTCTGGACGCTGGTAAGCCCCAGCGAGGCGGCATAGTTCATGGCCTCACGGAGCATGTCGCGGTGCTGCTCCCGGGTAAAAGCCGGGATCTGTGCCTTTACAAAATTGCAGGCGTTGCCCCGGAAGATACCGCAGAGCGTTCCGTCAGATGCGCGCAGTACCTCGTCGGGCGGGCACTGTGAGAATTCAGGACAGGCCGCAAAGCGCTGTGTCGCCAGCGTATTGGCCGATACAATATGGCCGCAGACCCGCTCCAGCACCACGGGAACCGCCGTGCTGATGCGATCCAGATCGTGCCGGTCCGGCAGTCGGCCGTCCGGGAAGTCATCCTGGTTCCAGCCGATGGCGTGAAGACCGCTCTCCGTCCGCTCCGGATGGTTTGCAAGAAATTCGCGGCAGCGGGCGATCAGCTCATCCACGGAGCGAGCGCCGGAAATCGGCGCTTCATAGCGCGTCTGCGCCAGCTGCATGAGATGAATATGGCTGTCGTTGAAGCCCGGTACTACGGCACGCCCCTCGCAGTCAATGCGGCGGCAGCCGGGGCGGGCGAGCGCGAGGATTTCCGCGTCTGAGCCGACTGCGCGGATGATACCGTCTTCGGCGCAGAGCGCGCTGCGGAAGTCGCCGCGCGCCACGTAGAGCTTTGCATGATATAAAATGGTCTGCATGGTTTTCCTCCCGGGCAAAAGCCCACGTTCATTCTAGCACAGGCAGCTGTGCCCCGCAAGCAAACTGCCGCAGGGCGCTTATGGCGCGGAACACCGTACTGGTGTTCGAAAATTTTGATAAACGGACGAAGCGTCCAAAAATTCAGAGCCTACTGAACGGAAAATTCGGTGATTTCCTGAACGGAATCAAATTCGCCGTCCTGAAGACCACGTTCTTCTGTCTCCATCTCGCCGCACTGGCTGTCGTAGGGGTCGATGCGGAAGAAGTTCTCCGGCGCGTCGAAGCCTGCCTGATAGCCCGTATTTGTCACGACACGCAGGGGGTCTGCGTTGCCGAAGTTGAAGTTCCACGCTGTCTCGTCGCCCGCGCGCCATGCCGCGCCGCCGTAGGCAGGGTCTGCAAAGAGCCAGCCCGCCGGTGCAATATAAAACTGTGCCCAGTCATGGCACATGCACTCGCGCAGACCGGGTTTCCAGTCGCCGCTGCCGTCATACTCGCGCAGTCCTGCGCGCCAGCCGCCATGGAACACGGCGGGGATGCCTGCACAACGGCAGAGCGTTACGAACATCAGAACCTGCACGCCGCAGTCGCCGACGAGGTTGCGGGCGCAGCCGTCGGAAATGCTTTCCAGGCAGAAGTAGCTGCGCATATAGGAATAGCGCACGTTGGTCGTGACATAGTCGTAGAACCGCCGCGCCTTATCCAGCGGATTGGTAAGACCTTCTGTCAGTTCAGCTGCCAGAATGCGAAGATAGGGCGTGAACGCGATGTGCGGAAGCTGCTCCTCCAGATCAAAATACGGCTGGTCTGCGCTGGGGGTAATAGAGGCAAGATCTACATAATTTGCTTGCCGGGTCAGACGGTATTCTGCCGTAAAGCTCCGGTTTTCCCGGAGCGTCTGCTCAAAGAAAGCAACGGGCTGCGCTGCCGAAGGCGTTGAAATATGCGCCGCATCCGGCGCTGTGACCGTGATGCCGCATTGCCCTTCGGAAGCGCACGGCAGGGGCAGATAGGCGCGCAGGCGCATGCCGGGGCGGAAGAGGTCCTCCCGCAGCCGCAGCGTCTCCCGGACGCCGAAGCGGAGCGTCATGGTCCCGTTTTCCTTCAGCTTGGCGATCAGCTCCCGCCGGACGCCGCCGATGTGCTTTGCGTCCACGCCGCCGCCCCAGGCGCTGCCTGCCCGGGATGCAAAGATCGGATCGGTCTTGCAGAGCGTGTCGAGGAAGCTGGATGAATAATGGGGTGCGCCGTTATACTGGATCCAGTCGATCCGCCCAGCGCGCTCCAGCTCGTCGAGCTCCGCGCCGTTAAAGCCCGGCAGAATGGATGCGGCGTAAGCTACAGCCGTCTCCCGGGTGTAAGGATAGTCCAGCGGCAGCCGTCGCAGAATTTCCCGATGCGCGATCAGACTCTGGCGCATCGCCATGGGCAGTTCTCCCGCCAGTTTTTCATCGATGCGCCGGATGGCCTCGTGAAAATCGCCGACGCCCTGTAACCGGGCGATGTCATCGGGAACGCCGATATGGAGGTAGCGAAAAGCATTGTTCTGGTTCATAGCGTGCCCTCCTCAGCCGACGACGCTGTGCAGCACGCGCAGGAAGTTGCCGCTGGCAATGCCGTCAATGTCCGTTTCGGAGAAGCCGCGGCGGCGAAGCGCGTCGATGAAGTGCAGGCAATCGCCAGAATTTGCAAGCTCGGGTGTTTCGTTGGCGATGGTGTCTGGGTCGTCCTCGCCGAGGTAGCCACAGAAATCGAAGCCGCAGGCCACATGCTCTGTGCCAACCATGTCCGCGATGTAGGCGGCATGGTCTGCCAAGCGATCGACGGTAGCGTGCTCGGGGTCAATGAAGCTGCCCCAGGCGTTCATGCCGATGACGCCGCCCCGCTCCGCGATGGCGCGGATCTGGTCGTCCTTCAGGTTGCGCTTGGCGTGGCAGAGCGACCAGGCGTTGGAATGGGAGGCAATGAAGGGCTTTTCCGTGTGGGAGACGATATCCCAGAAGGTCTTTTCACTGGCGTGGGAGACGTCCACGAGCATCCCGAGGCGCTCCATGAGGCGCAGCACCTCGGCGCCAAGGTCCGTTAGGCCGTCGCCGGGCCCCTCGTGGGCCGAGCCGGCGGCAAAGGCGTTGTCCGTGCTCCAGGTGAGCATGGCGTGGCGGAAGCCCATGTGATAGAGCGCATGGAGCCATTCGGGCTCTGTGCCCAGACCGTCCAGACCCTCGAGCCCCAGCAGCACGGCTGTCTTGCCGCTGTCCATGATCCGGGCGAGGTCCTCGGCGGTATAGCCGATGGCCAGCCGGTCCTGCACGGCGTCGAACTCCGCGAAGGAGGTGCGCAGGATCTCCAGCATGGTGCGCTGCGGGTCGCCGAGATCCGCGTCCAGATAAATGGCATAGAGCAGGCCGTTGACGCCGCCCTTGTCGTAGAGCGGCAGATGGCGGTTGCGGATCACATCGTGTTCACCTGCAAAGACCCGGTTGCGGATGTCGGCCATGGTGTCGGAATGGCAGTCAAAAATCTTCATCTTAAAGCTCCTTTCAGATAATCAGGGATAAAAGCGGACGACTCCGCGCCCGGCGAAGGGCCAGACGCGGAGCGGTTCCGTGGGGTTGCGCAGGCGCTTGGGAAAGTTTGCAGCGCCTGCATGGAAAAAGGAAGCGAGGAGAGAACTGTGAAAAGAATCAGCTGCGGACCTTCTTGTTGTGGCGGGCAACCATGGCCAACGCGATAGCGAAGAAGAACAGCGGACCTACGATCGACCAGATGGTAGACGACCAGTCGCCGCCCATGGCAGGTTCGATGATGCAGAAGGCGTTGGCGAAGAGAATAACGCCGGTGACAACGAACGAGGCGATCTTCGCACTTGACTTCGTCTTGTAGAACACATAGGGACGCTCAAGATCCAGCTTCTTGAAAGCCGGGAATGCGCCGGAGAGGAAGGCATAGGGGATGGTGTTGGCGATGGTGGTCATGATGAGCAGGAGGTTGAAGAACTCGTCGATGCCCTTGCCGCCGAAGGCAACAGCCAGAACGAAAACGGAAATGATGATGCACTGCAGCCACAGCGCGTTTTTCAGGGTACCGGTCTTGGGATCGACCTTCTGGATCCACTTGGGCCACAGACCCTCGGGCGTGCCCTGAATGGTGGACTTCAGGGAGGTGTACATGCACTCGAGGATGCAGCTCGTGGTGCTGCAGAAGAGGATCAGACCGACGATACGGGCGAACCAGTGGGAAATGGTCAGCGCAGTGGCTTCGGAAGCGCCGAGGCCGGAAGCAACGGTAAAGCCGAGGTTCTTCATAATGATGATCGCGGCATTGCCCATGTTGATCTGACCGCTGAATTCTGCCCAGTTCGTGAACATGCCGCAGACAAAGATGCCCAGGCAGTAGGCGACGGTGATAAAGCCGGCGGAGAAGAGCATGGCCTTCGGAACGGTTTTGCCTGCGTCTCTGGTCTGGTCGGTGACGCTGGAGAAGATCTCACTGCCGCCGTAGGCCAGAATGGCGAAAGCGAAGAAGGAGATGATGCCGCCGGTGCTCTGGTAGTTTTCATTAGGGGAATGGAAGAAGCCGTAAGCGCTCAGAGGCTGTGCAAACTGACCGCCGTTGAGGATGAGCACGAGAACGCCGCCCACCATCAGAACGCCGACAAGACCCATAACCAGAGAGCCGCCGACGCTGAAGAACTTCGAAATGTTTTCAAGACCGCTGACTGCAATAATAGTCAGGACCAGCGTCAGAACGACGCCGAGAATGCCGAGCGTCTGCGCGGAGGTGAGTCCCAGAATGGACCATGCGCCGGTCGTGTCGCCGCCGCTGATCATTGCCGACAGGTAGACCCACTCAGAGGAGGCGACGACCAGCATGAACCATACCAGCGTGCCTGCGTAGTTGAGCAGAGAGCCGCAGAAGGCAAACTTCGTGCCGAGCGAACGCTCCATCCAGTTGTAAAGGCCGCCGGCTTCGTCACGCAGCGCGGAGCCGTATTCAGCCATCATGAAGGAATAGGGCACGAAGAACAGCAGCGCCGCCAGGATCAGGATCGGAATGGCGGAGTAGCCCATCTGATAATAGCACCGGGGGATGTTGTTGAAGGCAAGGACCTGCACAATAATCATGAAGACAATGTGCTTGACGCTTAGGAATTTCTTGGGTTCAGACATTTCGTTTTCTCCTTTTCATACTTGTTTCAGTCTGTTGTGAACGGATTCTTCCCGCCGTCGGGAAGCGACTGGATTGCGTCCCATTATGGGAGTGGACCGCCCCGCTGGGGCGTGTTTCTCATAAGGCTGCCGCCATCCGGATATTCCCCCAATCTGTGATAGTTTTCTCGGTGTGCGCTTCAGCCTCTGGCCGAAACGCCAGCCGCGCTCATGGCATCCCGCAGGCAAAGCACGCGCTTGCCGCGGATGCCCACCACTGTCTGCGCGTGGTCAAGGGAACTGATAATTGCTTCTTCTACTGCCTCGACCGCCGCTTCAAAAACAGAATCCATCCGGTCGTCCAGAAGCATTTTTGTTTCCAGCACCGCAGTTTGCCCGAAATGGGGCACGCGGTTTGCCGTCGTAAAGGCAAGGGCAATATCGCCGCTGCCGTTGCCGAGGAAAGAGCCGACTCTGCCAAGGGCGGCCGCGGACCGCCGCGCGACGCGCCGGAGCTGCCGATCGCTCAGAGGAAGGTCTGTGGCAAGCACAATGATGATGGAGCCCTGCTCCGGCTTTTCACCGCACCGCGCGCAAAGCCCTTCGGCGATCTCGCGTCCTACATGGCGGCCGCCGATGATCAGATTGCCCGCTACGCCGAAGTTGCTCATGACCAGCGCGCCGACGGTATACTCCTTGCCGTCCATCGGGACAAGGCGCGAAGCGGAGCCGATGCCGCCCTTGAGGTCCATACATACCATGCCGGTGCCGCCGCCGACGGCGCCCTCTGCAAAGACGCTGTCTGCGCTGCTGATGGCGCGATGCACATCGTCCTCGGTGAGATGGCAGCCGCGGATGTCGTTCAGCTCGCCGTCATTGCATTCCATTACCACGCTGTTGACTGTACCGGTGGTAACGCCGATCTCCGGATTTTCGTCTATGGCGCGGTGGACCAGTGCATTCAGCGCCGTGCCGACTGAAAACGTACTGGTCAGAACGATGGGCGTCTCAATGGTGCCGAGCTCTTCTACTTGAATCAGACCGGCGCTTTTGCCGAAGCCGTTGAGTACTGCCGCGCCGGCCATGCACTTGTCGCGAAACAGATTGCCGCTATGGGGCAGGATGACCGTACAACCGGTATGGACTCCTTTTTCCGGATCGGTGCGTGTTGTGTGGCCGACCCGCACACCGGGAACATCCGTGATGAGGTTCCGCGGTCCGCGCTGCCATTTGTGATAAAGCTCAAATTCAAAATTCTGACCAAGTCCCATGACTGATTCCTCGCTTCCGTTGCTTGCGCTGCCCGGCTGCGCTGCGTGACCCCTGCGGCCGCCGCACTTGTGTCCCGGACAGGTACTGCTTTATAAAAAGCAAATTCCGTGCCAATTCTGCGCTTTTTTTGAAAAAAAGAAAAAATTTTTTTGAAGTGCCAAAAAGCCCAGGAAATCCGGGCCTTTTTCGTTCCGGCCCCGTCCGCCGGGCCTTGACAAACGGACCGGAAGCCGGTATGATTCGGTTAAAAGAACTGGATGAAACCGGATAAATCCGGATTTATACGAAAAATGGGAGGCCTCGCCATGACGACACTGACGCTGGTTTTTCAGAACCCGGACACATCTCAGGCCATCGAGCTGATGCGCCGCACCTTTGAGGAGGTCTTCCTCCACAGTGTCCGGGTGGAGGTCTGCTACATGGACCGCATCGGCGAAGCGGAGCAGCTCCGGGCCGATGTACTGGTGGTGAACCGCAACGTCTCACTGCTGGCCCTGCGGCCCCATGCGTCCTCGTTCCGGAACGTGGTGTTCATGACGCGAAGCATCCGGAAGAAGTACCTCAGTGACATTCTGGCCATCCCCGCCGGCACGGACGTGCTGCTGGTCAACGACACGCCGGACAACGCCCGGGAGATGATCGAGACGCTCTACGAGCTGGGCATCGGCCACCTGAACCTTATCCCCTTTGAGCCGGACCGGGAGGCGCGGGGCGACTACCGCAGCATTCAGTACGCCATCACGCCCAACGAGCCCCAGCTCGTTCCCGCCCGCATACCCCATGTGCTGAACACGGAGTACCGCGTCGTGGGCTTTGACACCATAATCAATGCGGCGGCGGTGCTGAATCTCACCTCGGACCGCATCGCCAGCAGCCTCATCCGCTACATCTCCGGCATCGTGGAGCCGCTGCACGGTTATCGTACCAGCTACTTCAACAGCTTTCTCAAGGAGCGGCTGCTCAACGAATATGTCTACGATGCAACCTCAGCCATCTTTGCTGCAGACCCGGCAGGGCGCATCATCTATCACAACCGACGGGCGGCAGAGCTGTTCCAGCTGGATAGCGAAACAGCCCGAACAGTCCGCGACTGCCTGCCGCCGGAGCTGCTGGAGGTACTCGGTTCTGCACCGGATTTGCGGCGCTGTCCAGTGAGTCTTGACGCCGGAGATTTTCTCGTGCGGAAATCTACCATCATTGTGGGCGAAGAGACGCTCGGCTGCTTTGTATCGCTGCAGGACGAGATCACGCTGCGCGGTGACGAGGCTGCTTTCCGCCGCCTGCGAGAGAAGGGGTTTTACGCGAAGCATACTTTCTCGGACGTCCTTCACCGCTCTGCCAGCATGGACAAGTGCATCGCTTTGGCAAAAAAGGCGGCGGCGACGGAGTACACGCTGCTTATTGAGGGAGAAAGCGGCACGGGCAAGGAACTTTTTGCGCAGGCGATCCACAACGCCTCGCCCCGGCGCGATCAGCCGTTCATCGCCGTGAACTGCGCGGCGATCTCCGAGTCGCTGCTGGAATCAGAGCTGTTCGGCTACGAAGAAGGCGCGTTCACCGGCGCGAAGAAGAAAGGACGGCTCGGCTACTTTGAGATGGCAGACCAGGGCACCATCTTTCTCGATGAGATCGGCGATATTTCACCGCGGCTCCAACTTGGGCTGCTGCGCGTTCTTCAGGAAAAACAGGTCATGCGCGTCGGCAGCGACCGCATTGTAAGCATTGATGTCCGGGTTGTAGCCGCCACAAATAAGGATCTCTGGCATGAGGTGGAATTGGGACATTTCCGGCGGGACCTGTTTTTCCGGCTGCACACCATATCCATCCTTCTGCCGCCGCTGCGGGAACGACAGGAGGACATTCCGGCTTTGTTCCGGGATTTCATGGGCAAGGATTTCTACCGGATTTCGCCGGAGCAGCTCACAGCGCTGCAGCGCTATGATTGGCCCGGCAACATCAGGGAGCTGGAAAACTGCGCGCTCTACTGCAAGGCGATGGGGGAACTGCCGCAGTGGGTGGTAGCGTATGAGCGTGCGCCTGAAACAGGAGTTGGCAGGGACTTGCCGATGGCAGTGCTGCGCGCCGTGACGGCAGGCGAGAGTGCCGGTAGCGGTGTTGGACGAGAGCGGCTTTTACAGACGCTTCGGGCGCAGGGACTGCGCCTGAGCGATGCGTCGCTGCGAAAGCTGCTGCGCGAACTGGCGGAGGAAGGATTGCTTGCGATCGGCAGCGGGCGCCAGGGCACCCGCCTCACCGATGCGGGGCGTTGTGCTTTAACGCGGCCGGAGCTGCCGCAAAGCGTATGTTCTGCCGACAAATAAAAACCTCCGCAAAATGTTCTTTGCGTCACCTGTGCAGAATTGCCCGCCGGGTTTTCCCGGCGGGCAATTCCTTGCAGGTCGTGATTGGAGCGTGCCTGAAAAAGCAGAAAAATCAAACGCTATTTGGAGCGGCGCTGATTTGCGGCGGCGATGCCGAGCTGCGCACGGTATTTTGCCACGGTTCGTCGGGAAACATTGAGTCCGGCGGCACTGAGTGCAAGCCGCAGCGCTTTGTCTGACAACGGCACCGCCGGGTCCTCCTGCGATACGAACCATGCGAGCTTTTGCCGCACAGTTTCGCCCGCAACAGAGCCACCGACCGTCGAGGCAGCCGTGAAGAGGGTCCTGAGCGGAATACTTCGTCCGCGGAACTCCACCAGCTTCTCGTTGACAGCGCGGCTTACCGTAGATACGCTGACGCCCAGCCGCTCTGCCATCTCGCCCATGGCGAGGGGGCGGAGTGTTCCGCTGCGGAAATAGTCGCCCTGCAGGTCCGCCAACGCGGCGAGCAGCGCTGTGAGTGTGTCCCGGCGTGCCTGAAGCGCACCGGACAGAGCGTTTGCTTCTGTCAGCTTTTCACGTACATAGGTCCGGACCGAATTGTCGCCGCTTTCCTGAAGCGCTGCGGCATAGTTCCGGTTCACCGTGAGCCGGGGCAAAGCACGTTCGTTCAATTCCATGACGACGGTTTCGCCCTCAACATGTACCACGGCGTCCGGAACGGCGTACTGGGGCGGCGCAGCGGCGCCGAAGCCTGCAGCAGGAATGGGGTTGAGTGCAGTGAGAACCGCAGCCGCCCGGCGAATTTCTGCCTCTGAGGCGTGAAACTTCCGGCTCAGCTTTGCATAGTCCTTTGCTGCCAATGCCTCCAACCCATCTCGCGCCATGCGGACCGTCAGCGCATTGAAGTCCGGACCCTGGGCAAGCTGGAGAATCAGACATTCCGTCAGATCGCGTGCGCCGACGCCGGGTGGGTCCAGCATCTGAAGCGCAAACAGCGCCTGCTCCGCTTCTGCTTTCGAACAGCCCTGTTCTACTGCAAGCTCTTCCAGCGGGATGGTCAGATAGCCCCGCTCATCCAGACAGTCTGTCAGATAGAGACATAGACGAAGAAATGATCCCGGCTTCAGAAGCTGAGACTGCCGCAGCTGGGCTGCCAGATGCTCAGGAAATGTTTCTGTATGCGCACCTGCAAGATTTTCCAAAGAATTGTCGTCGCCTCCGCTGCTGGGTAAATTGTCCCAGCGGAAGGCTTCGCGCAGCACGGTGTGTCCCTCTGCTGCGAGCGTCCCAACTCCGGGCAGCTCTACCTCCAAAAGCGGATTGGAAAGAGCAGCGTCCTGAAGACGGGAGGCAAGCTCACACACCGGCAGCTGCAAAAGCTCCAGAGATTGCAGCATGGCAGCTGTCATGCTGAGCTTCTGACTCTGTTTCTGCGTCAGTTCCATTCTGCGCGGTCTCCTTTCTCTTCCTGCAAAGTGCTGTGTTTTGAATGTCGCTCTGAGTGCACCGGGTAGCACTGCGCGGCGCAGCGTCAAGCGTAAAGCGGCGCGGAGGCGCGCTGCCGCAGATGAAAAGTGAGCAGCCGCGCTGCGGCTGCCCGGTATGTTCCTAGTGAGGCAATTTGTCGATCGTGCAGCATGTACTGCCGCTTTTTGTCCACAGTTGCGCAGACATCCAAAAGACTTCACGGGGACAAGCCGATTTTATTTTAAACATTATAGCACGTTTTTTTCTGATTTCAATGTGCTGCGTCCGGAAAGCGGAGGATTTCCTGTAGGGCACGTCGCACAGGAAGCGGACTATGTACATCCACATGGTATCCAGAAACAGCTGCTTCAGAAACGCATTTTGCAATTTCTTTTTGGAGAGGCAGCCGCCTGTCAACAGTGCAGCTCTGATTGGGCGTGCGTTTGCAGCAGAATCATACTGCGTCATAGTCAATGCCGCTGTTGCGACGGTATAGGAACGCGTGAAGTATTTGCGGAGCTTTTCAACGGAAGGGTGATGTCGTTTTTCTCCGGTTTCTTCTACTCCATCATAATGGAGAGACAGGCGCGCTTGCTCAGTTTGCCACTTTGACTGTGTTTTGCATTCACTGCGCCTGCGAGAGCGAGGGTGTGGACTATTCACTGTCGATGCCTTCTAGAAGAAAGCCCTGTTTCTTGTGCGTCAGCACTGCGATCTGGTAGGCAGGACTGAAGATGATTTTCTTTTCGTCCACCATCTTCTGAAGATCCGGAACTAACTGCGTCAGAACAATGTAGTTGCGAATGGCAACATCGTCTTGGGTGAGAAGAAAAACGCTTACACCGCGGAGCAAAAGAAGGCATTCGCAGAGGAGAAGAATGCGATTTATCGCGGCTATCTGCAAACGATGACACCAGCCGATCTGGACGAAGATGTGCGCAGCACACTGCTGAAGCTGCGCGCGGACGGTCATAAACTGGCCGTGGGTTCGTCCAGCAAGAATGCTCCGCTGATTCTGGAGCGCATTGGGCTTGGCAGCTTTTTCGATGCAGTTGCCGACGGAACTCAGATCACCCACTCCAAGCCAGACCCTGAGGTGTTCCTTTTGGCGGCAAAGCTCCTTGGCGTAAAGCCGGATGCGGCACTCGTTGTGGAGGACGCTGAAGCTGGCATACAGGCGGCCAAAGCCGGTGGTTTCTGCGCTGCGGGCATCGGTCCCGCGGCAAATTCCTTGCTTGCGGATTTCCGTTTGCAAAAGCTTTCCGACCTGCTGAAAACGCCTGCGTAAAAGGACTGAATTCTGCTCCGCTATAGACAAAGAGCTACCGCAATATTTTTCCTATACTTTTTAGCCGTTTTTGGTGGTTTTCTCTCGATTTTAATTCCTTTCCTAACATCTTGTGACCCACATCTCCCATGTGTTCCACACCTGTCTGTGGCATTTTATGTGGTCAAAGGCAAAGCCTCGCCGGAGCAATTCCGGCGGGGCTTTGCGGTATTCTCGGCAGCCTGCTTTTCCACTCGGTGAACAACACGAAAACCGCACTGGGGCCACCCCATGAGGTGGGATGCCATAATCAAAGAAAACAGACAGCACGGCGTGAGATCTTCCGGGAAGAGCGAAGCTGGAGAAAAGACGGGTGTGGCGTGTAAAGAACGCCTCCATATCCTGATGAAGAGACGCAGATGCAGGCACATACCGCATTTGCCGATGACCGCAGAAACCTTCGCATTGAAACAACGGATGGCCTCCGCTTCTTTATCTCTTTCCATCCGAGTTTTGACTGGATTAATGGCAGCGGTACTATGTCCTACTTCAAGATCGACGAGCAGATGCACGCGTGGATCGATAGAAATCTGAACTAAGTAAAACAGCGCAGCTTCTGATCGGGAGCTGCGCCGTTTTATGTAAATATGTCAAAAGTAATAATTAAAAGATGCACACCCCTTGGCTCAAAATGCACACCCCACAGACCTTTCGTTAAATGGTATAGAGGGGTAAAACGGAAAAGACTCCACGGTGACCATTTCAGAATCACCGTAGAGCCTGTTATCGTTAAAAAATATAGAAAAACCCTTGTTAATAGGGGCTTTTGCAAAAAGAAACTGGACACCCGCTTCGATACTCATTGTATCAAAACTGGTGTCCAGTTATGGTCGGAGTGTCGGGATTCGAACCCGAGGCCTCTTGGTCCCGAAGGTTGGTCGGATATTTTTAGCGGATATGTCGGGGCATTTCCGCGCCTTTCCGCTCGAAAAATTTCACAGCGGCATCCTTTCTGGCACGGATAAATCCACCTGATTTTTCTGCGTTTGGGTCACGGCTTGGGTCAGGACAGAAAACCAGCGGCGCAGAAACTGCGCCGCTGTAATCAAAGAATGGACGGTGATGCCGATAGAAAGTGAGAAGACGGCTGCGCGCAGAGCATCTGCGCGCCGGGACTTTTGCTGCAACGTGATTTTGATCGGCTGTATTTTGCGGTGTTTGTCAGAACAGACCGAGCTGCAAAAACAGGAACAGCCAGCAGAACATGGAGAAGATCGAGAAGACCGTCGTGTAGACGACGAGTTGGGAGGCAAGCTCCGGATCTCCGCAGTAGCCGGTGCAGAAGGAATAAGTTGCCGCGGCGCTCGGGCAGGCAAAGATGACCAACAGCGACGCCAGCGCGACGCCGCGGAAGCCGAGCAGCACCGCGAATCCTAAGATCATCGCCGGGAGGACGACGCAGCGCGCGAGCACGACGCCCGCGACCTCACGGAAGCTTCCGCGGATGCTTCTGAAGCTGAACGAGCCGCCAAGCGCGATCAGGCATAAGGGCGAGGCGATGGACTTGAGATTTGCAATCGTCGTTTCCAGAAACGCGGGGAAGTGAAGCCCTATGAGATTGCAGAACATGCCGAGAAGTGTTCCGACGAGAAAGGGCGAGGTCAAAATGTTTCGCAGCAGACGCAGCGGTTCTACCTTCTCGCCCTGAAAATACACATGTTCAAAGACCATCAGGGGGTTGATCAGCGGGGAACTGCACGCCATTAAAATAGAATACACGACGACGGCGTCTGCGTCAAACAGATTCAGCATCAACGGCATGCCGAGCACGGCGAGGTTTCCGTGGCAAAGACCGTGGATGACGGTCGCGACTTCCGCTTTTTCTCCGTGGATCAGCTGGGGGATCAGGAAAAACGCGAGCAGAAAGGTCGCGAGCATCGCAAGCCACATGAAGACGATGGCCTGCGGATAGAGATCGCTGTGAAAATCTGCGTGATAGACGTTGCTAAACAGCATCGCCGGAATGAGGATTCGGAAGCAGAGCTTATCCATCGCGGAAAAGCCCTCGTGCGAGATCATACCGCTGCGGCGCAGCCCATAGCCGAGCAGCATCAGCAGAAGCAGCGGCAAGATCGCGTTCAGGCAGAGTAGAAAATTATCCATGCCGGGCGTCCTCCGCGCGGATTAGTCCATATACCGTCCGCCGTTGACGAGGATGGATTCGCCGTTTATGTAGTCGCTCATGGAGCTGGCAAGAAACAGTGCGCAGTTTGCAATATCCTCCGGCGTGCCCATTCGGCCGAGCGGCAGCGACTGCAAGACCTTCTGCCGGTGCTCCGGCGTCCAGGTCCGTGTAATTTCCGTATCGACGGGGCCGGGGCAGATGGAATTGGCATAGATGCTGTGACTGCCAAACTCCGCGGCCAGATGGCGCGTGAGATAGACCATGCCGGCCTTCGATGCGCCGTAAGACGGCGACGCGCCCAGATTGACGTTTTTCGCGGCGGTGGAGGAGATCATGACGATCTTGCCGCCGCCCTGCGCAAGGAACTGCTGCACGGCAAGCTGCGAAAGCCGCATGGGGAAGGTGAGGTTGACGGCCATGACCTGTTCCCATTCAGAAACAGGCATATCCAGTGTCGGCGTGCGCAGCGCCATGCCAGCACTGCACACGAGAACGTCGACACGGCCGAGCGATTGCAGGGCATAGGCGAAAAGTTCCTCCGCAAACGCGCTCGAGCCTGCATCTCCAGCCAGATACCGGCAGCGGACGCCGAGCGCTTCCAGCTCCCGGCTGAGCGTCTGAAGCGCCTGTTCCCGCCGCCCGGTCAGAATGAGATCCGCGCCTTCCTGCGCGAACAGGAGGGCGGTCTCGCGGCCGATGCCGCTGGTGGCGCCGGTGATCAGCGCAACTTTTCCGGTGAGCAATTGTTTCATAATAGCACCTCAAAACGATAAAATTCAATATAATTATAGAAAAGAGATTCGTATCCGTCAAGACTGACGCTGGATTTTGGGACTTTTCACAAAAATAAAGCAATAAACTTGAAAGAAATTCCGAAATGGTGTAACATAATGAAACAAGAATGAACGCGGGCGTACAAATCGGTTCCGCCTGCCGAAGGAGAAGGGAAATGTATAAAAAAACAAAGGTATTGCTGATCGCCCCCTATGAGGGACTCAAGGAGGCGGTGCTCGGTGTGCTGCCGCAGTATCAGGACAAGCTAGAGCTGACGATGAGTCTGGGCGATCTGACCAGCGGCGTACAGCAGGCGCAGACAGCGCAGACGCAGGGCTATGACGTCATCATCTCGCGCGGCGGCACAGCGGAGCTTATCGCCAGAAATGTGCCGCTACCGGTCATCAACATCGAGATCTCCGGTTACGACTATCTGCGCGCCATCAAGCTGGCCGAAAATATCCGCGGGCGCAAGGCGTTCGTGGGCTTTCCATACATCACAGCGCGCGCAAGGAGCGTCAATGAGCTTCTTTGTACGAACGTTGACATTTTTACCATCCATACGGCCGAGGAGATCGCGCCTCTGCTCAAAAAGCTGGCGAGCGAGGGGTATGAGCTCATTATCGGCGACGTGGCGACCTGCCGCGAGGCGGAAGAGCTGGACATCAGCAACCTCCTTCTGACCTCTGGCGAGGAGAGTCTGGCCAACGCCTTTGACCGGGCGGTCGCACTCAGTGAGGCGTTCCGCCGCAGCACCGAGCAGGCGCGTCTCCTGCAGGCCATTATGCAGCAAGCGGGAGAGCGCGTGGTGGTGCTGGACGCGGGCGGAAGCATTGCCTATCAGACGGTGGAGCTGGGGAGCTATGCGCTGGGGGTGACGGATCTGGAGGAATTCTCACACGAGGCGGCTGCGGGCCGGGAGCGTGAGGTGATCGTTCCGCGCGACGAAGCGGATCTCTGCGTCCGTGTGCGGCAGCTGGAGTTGGCGGGCGAGCCGGGGTACCGCGCGTTTTATTTCCGCCGCCTTGCGGCCGGGCGGCAGCGGCGCAACGACGGCATTTCCATCCGGAATTTCCGCGCCAGCCCCGCCAACAAAGACTTTATGCGTCAGAACAGCGTACATGACCCCAACACCTTACAGGTTGCCCATTCGTTCTGCGCGTCGATGCAGCCCGTACTCTTTACCGGCGATGCGGGTGTCGGACGGCTGGATATGGCCGTCTCGGTTCACCGGTATTCCGAGCGCTGGATGTATCCGTTTATCCACATCGACTGTACGCGCGTTCACTTCGGCGAGATGCTTGCATGGCTTCGTCAGGTAGACAGCAGCCTGTACGCCGGTGCGACGGTTTGCTTCGAGCATCTGGATGCGCTGGAAAAGAAGGGGCAAAAGCAGCTGGCGGAGCTTCTGGAGGAGATGAACCCGCGCATCTGGCGCTTTATTGCCACCGCACAGCCGTCCATTTCCCAACAGGCTGCCGACGGCATGTTTGACGAGCGGCTCTATCGCTTTTTCTCAAAGCTTTCCCTCTATATCCCGAATCTCAGCCAGAGTGATCAGGATATCCGGAAGATCATCAATCTCTACATCATCGAGGCCAACGCCCGCCTCGGCCGGCAGGTGGTCGGCATGGACGAGGATGCCGTGGCACTCATTGAGAACCACCCCTGGCAGTATAATTTCTCTGAGCTGCAAAATACTATCTATCAGATCATGCTGAGCGCGGAAGGGCCGATTCTGCATCACATGGACGTAGAGCGTGTGCTGCGAGCCAGAGATGCGGTTCATACGGACAGCGGCGTCGCGACGACAGGCACGCTCGAAGAAATTGAATTGCGCATCATCGAGAAGGTGCTTGAAGAGGAGAACGGCAACGTCTCCCGCGCGGCCGCGCGGCTGAACATCGGCAGGAGCACGCTCTGGCGGAAGCTGAAGGAAAAAAACAGAGCGGAATAATGCACAATTCCGGGAAATCAATTTTGAACAGCTGTTACAAAAATAGCGCATGATGTTTCAAAATAAAACATCATGCGCTATTTTTTTGTCTAGATTCGAAAAAAATGTTGACAAAATGACCGATTTGATGCTATTATTCAGGTACAAACTGATGGATTCAACAAAAATGATTTGCGATGAGTCAATTGAAAAATGGAGGAATGATTCGTTATGAAACAATCGCCAATTCTGGGAATTACTATGGGCGATGTCTGCGGCATCGGTCCGGAGATCGCGGTCAAGGCGCTTTTAAGACCCGAGACCTATGATATCTGCCACCCGATCATCGTCGGCGACAGCCGGATCGTTGAGCGGGGTGTGCGCGCTGTCGGCGCAAAGGGACTGACGGTTCATCCGGTGCAGAAGGTTTCGGACGCGCTGTTCCAGCCCGGTACGCTCGACGTGTACGAGGTGCCGCTGGCCTGCGAGAATGTCGACGAGATCCCGTACGGTAAGGTCACTGTAATTGGCGGCGAGGCGGCCTTCACCTGTGTGCGCAAAGTCATTGAGCTGGCGATGGCCAACAAGATTGACGGCACGATCACAGGCCCCCTCAACAAGGAAGCTATGAATCTGGCCGGCTATCATTACAACGGTCATACCGAAATTTACGCCGAATTCACCCACACCAAGGATTACGCCATGATGCTGGCGGATGAAAAGCTCCGTGTAGTGCATGTCTCCACGCACGTATCGCTGCGGCAGGCCTGCGATCTGGTGAAAAAGGAGCGCGTTTACAAATGCATCCACATCGCAAATAACGCCTGCCTCGCGCTCGGCATAGAACATCCGCGCGTCGCGGTCGCGGGTCTCAACCCCCACGCCGGTGAAAACGGCATGTTCGGCACGGAAGAGATCGAGGAGATCAGCCCCGCCATCGAACAGGCGAGAGCGGAGGGCGTCAATGTCGACGGCCCGATTCCGCCCGACACGGTGTTCAGCAAGGCCAGAGGCGGCATGTATGATGTGGTCGTCGTCATGTACCACGACCAGGGTCACATTCCGCTGAAGGTCACGGGCTTTGTCTATGACGAGGAGCTCAAGCGCTGGAACTCGGTGCAGGGCGTCAACATCACCCTCGGCCTTCCGATCATCCGCGTCTCTGTCGACCACGGCACCGCCTTCGGAAAGGCCGGAAACGGCACAGCCTCGGCAGACAGCCTCGTGAACGCCATCGGCTACGGCGCGAGAATGGCCGTCGCCAGAAAGAAAGCGCTGGAGGAGAAAGCATGAACAAGATTGTTATCTCGCATCCTCTTTACCATGTCGGCATGGAGATGCTCGAAGGAAAAGCAGAGCTGATCGTTCCCAACAACGGTGACAGCGACCAGATCATCGATGTTCTGCGTGACGCCGACGCCTTCATCCTGCGCATCGGCAAGATCGACCGCAAGGCCATCGAGCAGTGTCCGAATCTGAAGGTCATCACAAGACCCGGCGTCGGCTATGACAACGTGGATGTCGAAGCGGCGACGGAGCGCGGGATCCCCGTGGTTCTCTGCCCGGCGGCCAACGCCCGCGCGGTGGCGGAGCACACGCTGACGCTGCTGCTCGCGTGCAGCAAGAATCTGGTCGAGAGCTGTGTGGAAACAAAAGGCGGAAACTTCAATATCCGCAACAAATACGCCGCCGTAGACGTAGAAAATCGGCTGCTGGTGCTTCTGGGCTTCGGCCACATCGGAAGACTGGTCGCACAGATGTCCGCCGGGATCGGCATGAAGATCGGCATCTACGACCCCTTTGTCAAGCGCGAAGACGTGGAGGCGTTCGGATATACCTATTTTGATGATCTGATGCAGGCCATTGCGGCGGCCGACTATCTGTCGCTGCATATGCCCTCGCTTCCTTCGACCCGCGGCATGATCGGCCGCGAGCAGTTTACGGCGATGAAGCCGACCGCGTTCTTCCTCAACGCCGCGCGCGGCGATCTGGTGGACGAAGCGGCGCTCGTCGAGGCTCTTGAGACCGGAAAGATCGCGGGTGCGGGACTGGATGTTCTGACGCAGGAGCCGATACTGGCAGACCACCCGATCATGAAGTTCCCGAACGCCATCGTCACGCCGCATATGGCCGCGCAGACGCAGCAGACGGTTGCAAAGCTCGTCACCATGGCGGCGGAGGGAACGCTCGCAGTGCTGAACGGTGAAAAATGGCCGCATGTTGCCGACCCGAAGGTCTATGAGCATCCCCGCTGGGCGGCAAAGACTTAAAAAACGGGTAGGAGGCGACCTATGGACCAGATTATTATCATTGCAGATGATCTGACCGGCGCCTGTGACTCAGGTATCAAGTTTCGGAACGCAGGGTTTGAAACGCTGGTGCTGACTGACGTCTCCGAAGAGGACGTACAGGCAGCCGGGCGCTGCGCGATCGTCTCGATCAACACCAATACGCGCAGCGCGCTGCCGGAGGACGCGCGGCGCCGGGTGGAAAAACTCCTCAGGGTCATGCAGAAAGACAAAGAGCGGCTGTACTACAAGAAGGTCGACTCAGTCCTGCGCGGAAACGTGGCTGACGAGCTGGAGGCCTGCCTGCAGCAGCTGGAGCCTGACTTCGCGCTGATCGCGCCGGCATTCCCGGCCAGCGGACGGCGGATGAAGCACGGAAGGATCTATCCGGTGGCAGACCAGAACCCGGATCTTGCAATTGACGCAGAGCAGATCGTTTCACAGACTGGGCGCAGATGCGCGCAGATCCCGCTTGAAACGGTGGCGCGCGGCGCCGGGGTCATCATGGAAGAGGCAGAGCGTCTGCACCGCGAGGGTGCGGAGCTTCTGCTCGCAGACTGCTGGGAGGAAGCGGATCTTGCAGAGATTGCCAAGGCGGCGCATCGGTTCGGCAGACGCTGTATCCCGGTCGGAAGTGCAGGCCTCGCCGAGCAGCTCGCAGCCTGCATGGCAAAAGAAAACGCGACCTGTGGCGCTGCGGCTCTTCCGCAGCTTTCACAGAACGATAAGATTCTCATCGCCATCGGCTCGCGCCACCCGGCGATGCTCGAACAGATGCAGACGCTCAAAAAGCGCTGCCCGCTGGATACATACCTCATCGCGGTCGACGGGCTGACGGAAGAAAATCTGGAAGCGCGCATGCAGGCACTTCTGGCACGGCTGGACGAACGCAGAGCAGAAGACAAAAATGATCTGCTGCTTACGACCGAAAGCATCTATGCCGGCGCAAGCAGCGAAATGAAACTGCTGTGTGAAAATGATTTCAACCAGGCGATCTTGGACGCGCTCGGCATCGGAGCCGCGCGTATCGCACAGAGTGAGCCGGTTCGCTGCCTCATTGCGGCGGGCGGCGACGCAGCCAACGAGATCTTGCGGCGGCTGCGGCTGAACCGGATCGAGCTGCTGTTAGAGCCGAGCCCCGGTATTGTCGTCGGGCGCGCCAGCGGCTCGGACGGAAGAACGCTTTTGCTGGCAACAAAATCGGGTGGCTTTGGAAAGCCGGAGGCACTGCTGGAACTTTACCGCTACTTTACCGCACGTAAACAGGCTGGTTTGAAAGGAGAAGTCGTATGATCAGACCCAAAGGAATTATTGCAGCTATGTCGACCCCATTCTTTGCTGACGAGACGCTCAACGAGGCGGAGCTCCGCAGACATGTCGATCGTTTGATCAGTGCCGGGCTGCATGGCATTTTTGCCCTTGGCACCAACGGAGAAAACTATGCGATGGACTTCGCGGAAAAGGTGCAGATCATGGGCATCGTTCTTGAGCAGGCGGCGCACCGTGTTCCGATCTACATCGGCACCGGCTGTGTTACCACAAAAGAGACTGTCGCGCTGAGCAAAAAGGCGGCGGAACTCGGAGCAGATTGTCTGTCGGTCGTTTCGCCGTGGTTCGCGGAGAACACGCAGGAGGGGCTGTACCGGCACTTCAAGTCTGTAGCAGACGCAGTGGATATCCCCGTTCTGATTTACAATATGCCGGCTCGAACCGGTGTGAATGTCCATTATAAAACGATGGAGCGGCTGTCGCATATCGAAAACATTGTCGGCATCAAGGATACGAGCGGCAATTTTGACAACATGCAGCGTTATCTCGAGTCCTGCGGAGACCGGATCTCCGTGCTCTCCGGTAATGACTCCTTGATTCTCCCGTGCCTGCTCGCCGGCGGCCGCGGCGGCATCAGCGGCATTTCCAATGTGCTGCCGGAGCGCATGGTTCGCATCTACACGGCCTGGCAGGAGGGCGATATGGATCTTGCCTGGCGCGTGCAGCGCAGCATCCGGCCGCTTCGCGACTGCATGGGCATGGGAAATCCCAACTCGGTGGTCAAACGCGCGGCGTCGTTCGTCGGTCAGGAACTCGGTCCGGCGCGCGCCCCGTTCAATGTCTATGATGAAAAACTGGATGACGCGATCCGCGCGGCACTCGAAGCTGTCGAACGCGTCGCCATTTGAAGAAAGGAAGATGTCTTATGATGAATCCTTATGTTCTGGCCGTACCGGAGAGAGTCATTTCCGGCGCAGGCTGCATCTCGAAGCTGCCGGAGCTGCTGAAAGAGCTGGACAAGAAAAAAGTCGCGCTCTTTGCGGATATGGGCGCTCTGAAGTCCGGCGCAATCGATGCCACGATCGAGACCCTCAAGGCCTCCTGTGAGAGCTTCACGCTGGTCAATAACGTCCCGCCCGAGCCCGAAGACCGGCAGGTTCGTGAAATCTTCGGCCAGGTCAAAGACTGCGGCGCAGACGCCATTGTAGCCATCGGCGGCGGCAGCGTCATGGATACCTCGAAGATCATTTCGGTCATGATGACGAACCCCGGCTATTATGACGATCTGACCGACCAGAGCAAGATCGTAAACCGCGGCGCGCCGCTGCTGGTGGCGCCGACATCTGCCGGTACCGGCTCGGAAGCGACACCGAACGCCATCGTCCTCATTCCGGAAAAGAAGCTGAAGGTCGGCGTCGTGCATCCGTACTTCCTGCCGTGCCGCGTTCTGCTCGACCCAGAGCTGACGAAAAGCCTTCCCAAGTCCGTCACCGCATCCACAGGCGTCGATGCGTTCTGCCACTGCATTGAGACCTACATTTCCCGCAAGACCAACCCGTTTGCAAGAGTGTTCGGTCTCAAGGGGATTGAGCTTATCTCCAAGTATCTGCGCCGAGCCTATGAAGACGGCTCCGACATGGAGGCACGCGAGAATATGCTGCTGGCTGCGTTCTACGGCGGCGTGGCGATCACCGCGTCGAGTACCGTGGCCGTCCATGCGCTGAGCTATCCGCTCGGCGGCACCTACCGCATCCCGCACGGCGTTTCGAACGCGATTTTGCTGCCGTTCGTCATGCGCTACAACATGGATGCCATTCAGGAAGACCTTCCCACGCTGGCAGCGGCGATGGGGCTGGATACCACCGGCACTGCCAAAGAGCTCGAAGACCGCATGGTAGAGGCGCTATTCACCCTATGCCGCGACCTCAATATCCCCGATAACCTCCAGCCGTTCGGCGTTAAGCCCGAAGACCTCGAATTTTTGACGGTTTCCGCCAGCGAGGTTCATCGCCTGCTCGACCAGAACCCGAAGACCATGTCGTTGGACGACATTCGCAATATTTACACCCAGCTTCTCTAAAACAACGAAATCAAAAAATGGAGGAAACAACATGAAAAAACTTACCGCCCTGCTTCTTGCGGCTCTCATGGTCTTCACGATGATGGCCTGCGCCGCAAAGGAGACCACCACAGAAACGAAGCAGCCCGAACAGACCGCAGAAGAAGCCAAGACTGCGGAAACGACCGAAACATCCGGCGAGGAAGCGCAGGAAGCCGAAGGCTTAGACTATGACAACCCCATCTACATCGGCGTTCTCGACGCCTTCACCGGCGACCGTGCCAGCAATGGCGAATACTCCAAGGAAGGCGCTGACCTTGCGATGGAGTATATCAATGCAAACGGCGGCGTCATGGGTCGCGCGATCGAGCTGGTCTACGAAGACGACCAGGGCGCTGAAGCAGCCGCGACCAACGCCTTCCAGAAGATCACCTCGGAATATGATCTGGCTGCGATCTGCCTGAACAAGTATTCTTCCGTCGTTCTGGCGATGGAGCAGTTCGTTGCCGACGAGGGCATCCCCGCCATCTGCTGCGGCAGCTCCGTTCGTCTGGAAGCTTCCGAGACCTACAACCTCTTCTCCACTCGTAAGAGCGACACCGGCTCCGGCGTCACCATCGGCAACTATTGTGCAGAGCTTGGCATGACCAAGGTCGCCATCATCCACGCGCCCGACGCGCTTGGCACCGGCATGACCCCGGTCGTCAAGGAAGTTCTGGAAGGCCACGGCATCGAGGTCGTCAGCGAGCAGCAGTTCTCCGCGGACGAAAAGAACTTCGCGCCCTACATCGCAAAGATCGTTGACTCCGGCTGCGACGGCATCATCGCCTTTGCCCAGCAGCAGGAAGCTGCCCTGATCATGAGTTCCATCCGAGACGCGGGTCTGGACGTTCCGTGTATCGGCAACTCCGCCTTTGCCCAGCAGGTCGCGATCGAAAACTCCGCCGGCGCCTGTGAAGGCTGGTACTCTGTCAGCGCCTTCTCTCCGACGGCACAGGAAGAGCCCACCAAGAGCTGGATTGACCTCTACACCGAGACCTACGGTCGCAAGCCCGACATGACCTCCGCCTGCATGTATGACGCTGTCATGCTCTTCTGCCAGGCCATGAATGAGACCCAGAGCACCGACTGGGACACCATCAACGACTACCTGCACACCATTAAGGACGTTCAGGGCATCGCCTCAACCTATTCCTACAACGGCACGCCGATGCTCTCCACCTCTGAGTTCGTTGTCCAGATTGTCGACGGCGCTTCCAAGGTGATCACGGTCGTCAAGAGCTGAGAAGCCCATACCCATATAATTTCATCCCGACCGAACGCGCTCCGGGGCGGCTTGCCGCCCCGGAGCAGAGACAAAACACATTTGAAAGGGGGAGCCCCGGTGTATATTCAACTTGCGATTACTGGTATTTCGATGGGCATGCTGTATGCCCTGATGGCGATGGGTCTGATCCTTATCGTCAAAGCAGTGGGTGTTCTGAACTTCGCCCATGGCCAGCTTTTCATGCTCGGCGCGTATCTTACCTGGATGCTGACGTATCAGCTCCATCTGCCGCTGTGGGGCGTTGTGCTCTGCGGGCTCGTCGTGTTTGCAATCTGCGGCGCGGCGTATATGTTTTCCTGCTACTGGCCTTTGCGCAATTCACCCTGGAAGGTCACCGTTATCATCAGCACCCTCGGCGCATCCATCGCCCTCAAGGAGCTGGTGCGTATCATCTGGGGCTCAATCCCGCTGACGATGGAGCCCATTATTTCCGGCGTTATCCGCATCGGTACGGCTTATTTGAGCTATCAGTACCTGTTTATCATTGTCATCGGCGGCGGTCTGATGGCGTTTGTGTACATCCTTTTTGAAAAGACATTTATCGGTAAGATCATGCAGGCAACGGCGCAGGATCGCTACGCGGCCAACCTGATCGGTATTCCGACGGTCGTTGCGATCGTCTGTACGTACATGATCAGCATGTCCCTGTCCGGCGTCGGCGGCTGGCTGGCAGCTCCGCTGTTTCTTGTGTCCCAGTCGCTCGGCAACCTCGCGCAGAAGGCGTTTGCGGGCATCGTCCTCGGCGGATTCGGCAGCATCAAGGGCGCTGTGGTCGGGTGCCTGCTCATCGGCCTGATCGAGTCGTTCAGCGTCCTGATTACCGACAACTATAAAGATGCGATCGTCTTCCTCGTCCTGATCGTCGTCCTGGTCATTCGGCCGACGGGCATCTTCGGCGAGAAGATCGCTGAGAAAGCGTAGGTGGGCATATGCTGAGTGCACAGAAAAAAGGCTTCTCCATGAAGCATGTGGGGATCATCGCAGCAGCTGCTGCCTGCATCCTGATCTTCCTGTTCTTTCCGCAGAAATCCGTCATCAGCCGGTATATGATGAAGGTCACCAACGAAGGCTTCATCTACTTCATCGCTGTGCTCGGCCTTTGCGTCATGCTCGGCATGGGCGGTCAGGTCACGTTCTCCACGGCGGGTCTGATGGGCGTCGGCGCATATACGACAGCGATCCTCACCACGCGTTATGGATGGCAGACGCTTCCCGCGATCTGCATCGCAGTCATCGGAGGCGGTATTTTCTCGTTTGTGATGGGTCTGGCACTGTTCCGCCTGAAAGGAAGCTACTTCTCGTTTGCGAGCATCGGCTTTACATCGCTTCTGTATACAATCTTCTCCAACTGGATGGAAGTGACGGGCGGCCCCGACGGCATCAGTTCCATTCCGAAGCTGGATCTCTACTTCTTCCAGTGCGCCAACTACTATGATTATTTCCGCGTCTACTTTGTTGTGGCCATCATCTGCTTTTTGATCGTGCTGCGCATGCGCAAGACGAGCTTCGGCCGCGCGCTGGCCTCGGTTCGTGACAATGAGATCACCGCGCGCTCCTTTGGTGTCAACGCTTACATGACAAAGGTTTACAGCTTTATGATCGCGGGCGTGTTTGCTTGCTTGTCCGGTGCGATGTACGCGGTGTTTGAGGGCTATATCAGCCCCGAGCCCTTCAAGTATGACCAGTCGGCCATCTATCTGATCATGGTCATGCTCGGTGGCGTCGACTCCACGTTCGGCGCGTTCATTGGCGCTCTGCTGCTGACGATTTTGCCGGAAAAGATGCGCTTTTTGCAGGACTACTACAAGCTGGTCTACGGCGTCGGCGTCATCGTGCTGATGGTTGTCATGCCGATGGGCATCATGGGTTTTGTCCAGGCTGTGCGCAATAAGCTGCACGAAAAGGCAAAGCGCGCAAGATTAAAGAAACAGCAGACGGAGGTGTCGTGATATGTCGGAATATCTGTTGGAAGTACGCAACGTCAATAAGAGCTTCGGCGGCGTCGTCACGGCAAACGATGTGTGCATGAGCGTCGAACCCGGACAGATCCGCGGTCTTATCGGCCCGAACGGCGCCGGCAAGACGACGCTTCTGAATCTCATCAGCGGCATTTACGATGTCGACGGCGGTAATATTTTCTTTAACGGCAAGGATGTTACCAAGCTTCCGACGCATGTGCGCGCGAAGATGGGCATTGGCCGTACCTTCCAGTCGCCGCGCTTCATGAACCGTGCGAGCATCGAAGATAACCTCAAGGTCGGCACCGACCTTCTCAACCAGTTCGGCTACATCCAGTCTTTCTTCGGCAAAAAGGGTCACGATTTCATGAAGAATCTCGAAGAGCTGATGGAAATTGCAGGCTTCACCTTTGACTGGCAGGATCAGATCACATCTCTTCCGTACGGCCAGCAGAAGCTGCTGGAGATCGTCCGCGCGATGCTCGCGCAGCCGAAGCTGATCCTGGTCGACGAGCCGGCGGCGGGTCTTAACAAACAGGAACAGGAACGTGCGTCGCAGCTTCTGTTCCACGCGGTCAAAAAGGGCGTCGGCGTCGTTCTGATCGAGCACTCGATGGACATGGTCATGTCCATTTGCGACCGGATCACGGTGCTGAGCTTCGGCAAGGTCATTGCAGAAGGCCTGCCCGCAGAGATCGCAAACAATCAGCAAGTGATCGAAGCATACCTTGGAGGTGACGACGATGCTTAAAACGCAGGATCTGCACGCCTATTACGGTCCCATCGAGGCCCTTAAGGGCATTGACATCACGGTGAAGGAAGGACAGATTGCCTGCCTCATCGGCTCGAACGGCGCGGGCAAGACGACGCTTCTGAACGCAATCTCCGGCATGATCAAGACCACGGGCAGCATCAGCTGGGCAAACCGAGAACTGACAAAGATGTCGTGTACGCAGATCGCGAAGTTCGGCATCATGCATGTCCCGTCCGGGCGCCATGTGTTCCCGGGTCTCACGGTGCGGGAAAATCTCGAGGTCGGCACTATCAACTGGCGAGGCCCCTTCGGTGCGCCGAAGTTCAAGGAAGACCTGGAGACGGTCTATGCGCTGTTCCCGCGCCTCAAAGAGCGCGAGACGCAGCTGGCTTGGAGCATGTCCGGCGGCGAGCAGCAGATGTTGGCCGTAGGACGCGCGCTGATGGGAAGACCCAAGATCCTTCTGCTCGACGAGCCGTCTATGGGTCTTGCGCCCGTGGTCGTGGCGGAGCTTTTTGAAAAGATCGTGGACATCAACCGCAAGCTCGGCATGACAATCCTTCTTGTTGAGCAGAACTCCAAGATTGCGCTCAAAAATTCCGATTACGCTTACGTCATCGAAGAAGGCAAAATCACTATGGAAGGCGAGTCCATCGCGCTGCGCGACGACCCGCGTATCCGTCAGGCCTATCTCGGCAAGTTTGCCAAGTAAGCCTTGTTATTTGGGAAAGGAACGATTATGGAAAAAACACTCTATCCGCTGCGCGGCATTGTAACGACGGTCATCTCCTGCTTCGAAGGAGAAAACAAGGTGCTCGACCTTGACAGCGTGGCCAATGAGATCGACATGGCATGCAAGGCAGGCGTCAGCGGCTTTCTGGTGCCATGCCTGGCCAGTGAACAGTGGCTTCTGAGCACAGAGGAAAAGAAGGCGCTCGTCAAGCGCACGGCAGACACAGCCGCGGGTCGCGCCAAGCTCATCACGACCATCACCGCGCCGACGACGGAAGAACGCATCCGCCTGATGAACGAGTTCCGCGACTGCGGCGTGAACGGCTTTAATATGCAGGTTCCGCACGAGACCGAGCAGGAGTTCATGCAGGCGATTGAAGCCATCGACCGGGAAAAGCCGGAGTTTCTGCTCCTGCAGGACGCAGACTTTACGGGTCTCGGCATCGACTGTAACTGGCTTGTCAAGGCCTTTGAGACCTTCCCAAGTGTGGTGGGTGCAAAGCTGGAAGTGAAGTTCACTGCGCCCAAGTGCTCGCAGATGCTCGCGCGCACGGGCGGCAATATGATCGTCGCAAGCGGCTGGGGCAACGACCAGCTTCTGGAGCTCTTGGATCGCGGCGTTCACACGGTCATGCCGTCGGGCATGTTCGAGATCTGGACGCGCATCTATGCGCTGCATGCAGCGGGAAACCGCGAGGCGGCCAAGAACCTGTTTTACGATATGCTCCCAATTGTCACCTTCACGCGCCAGTCGCAGGAGCTCAACCGCTGGTTCCACAAGCGCTATCTCAAGTCCTTCGGCGCGTTCTCGTCGGAGCTCAGCCGCGAAGAGGTCGTACTGGACGAGTACCACTACCGCTACGCCGACGAGCTGATCGCCCGAGCCAAGGGCATCATCGACCGGCTGGACAGCTATAAATGATCCAAAAAGCAAAGACGCGTTTTGATTTCGCGCCTGCGGGTGCGAAACTCTGCAAGGCTTAATATGCGAAAGTATCATTGATGTTTCTGAATTTCCGGAAAGGAGTTTTACAGTATGCACACACTTGTCAAAGGTATTATTGCAGCGATGGTTACGTCGATGCATGAGGATGAAAGTCTGAATGAGCAAGAGATCCGCCATCAGGTCAACCGCCAGATCGCGGCCGGCGTGGATGCGGTGTTCTGCCTCGGCACAAACGGCGAGTTCTACATCCTCAGCGAGGAAGAAAAGCTGAAAGTCATCCGCATCGTGGTCGACGAGGTTAAGGGTCGTGTTCCCGTCTACGCTGGTACCGGCTGCCCTGGCACGAAAGCGACCATCGCACTGTCTCTCAAGGCAAAGGAACTCGGCGTTGACGTGCTTTCCATCATCAGCCCCTATTTTGCCGCCATTTCCCAGAAGGAGATCTTTGAACACTACAAGGCGATCGCCGAGGCCGTCGACCTTCCCATTGTCATGTACAACATGCCTGCGCGAACCGGCAACAACATAGACCCGGCCACGGCGGCAGAGCTTGCGAAGATCCCGAACATCGCGGGCATCAAGGACAGCTCCGGCAACTGGGATAACCTCAAGGGCTACATCGAAGCTACGAAGGGCATGGATTTCAGCGTCCTGTCCGGAAACGACTCCCTGATTCTTCCGGCTCTGAAAGAAGGCGGAGCGGGCGGCATCACCGCAGTTGCAAACATCTACCCCGAGACTATGGTCTCCATCTACCGCCGCTTCCTGGCGGGCGATATCGCGGGCGCTGAGGAAGCGCAGAACAGCATTGCGAACATCCGTGCCTGCTTCAAGTTCGGCAACCCCAACACCGTTACAAAGAAGGCTACGAATCTGAACGGCAATCCCGTCGGCCCCTGCCGTGCACCGTTCTGCTATCTTTCGGACGAGGCGGTCGCAGAGATCGCACGCACGCTGGAGGCGGATCGCGCCAAAGGGATGCGCTGAAGGATCATCGCCAACAAAACGGCGGACCTGCCGCAAAAGCGCGGCAGGTCTGCTTTTTTAGGATGCGGCGTCGGCCGCAGGAGGAGTAGAGAATGAAGCTTCTTACATTTTTACAGGACGGACGGGAGCAGCCCGGCGTTCTGGATCGAGCCGGAACCGGCGTTCTGCCGCTGGAGAGCCTTGGCCTTCCGTTTGAGAGCGTTCTTTCGCTCATTGAGACCGCTTCACACGAGCAGATGCAGCTGCTGCATCAGGCAACGCAGGATCCGGCGCGGCAGGGGATCGAGCTTTCTATGGTCAAGCTTCTGGCCCCAATCCCGTATTTCCGCCGCGACATGATCTGCATCGGTTATAATTTCCGCAATCACGCGCAGGAGATTGCGCGCCTTCGCGGCGAGTCCGACAAGAGTGCCGAGGTGGCGAACCCAATCTATTTTTCCAAACGCACCGCGTACTCGACGGGACCCGACGCGCCGATCCCCTTTGTCCCGGGGTATGCTGAGAATCTGGACTGCGGCGTGGAGGTCGCAGCTGTCATCGGCCGGGACGCGCTTAATATTACGCCAGAGGCGGCCGGAGATTATATTTTTGGCTACACGATCGCAAACGATGTTTGCGATACGCGGCTCAACAAGGCCTATACGCAGCCGTTTCTCGGCAAGAGCGTCGACGGTTACATGCCGACGGGTCCGTGGATCGTGACGGCGGACGAATTTGCACGCGAGCCGTACTTTGATCTGCGCCTGACCGTAAACGGCACGCTGCGCCAGACGGGAAACACGCGGGATCTGGTATTCGGGATCCCGTTTATCGTCAGCCAGCTGAGCCGGAACATGACGCTCAAAGCCGGGACGATGATCTCCACCGGCTCGCCCGCAAACCTCGACGCCGGGCACCCGGACAAGCTTTATATTCATCCGGGAGACGTCATTCGCTGCGAGATCGCGGGCATTGGCTCGCTGACAAACCCCGTGGAGGTTCGGCAGGACAGGGAGGAACGCTTATGAAATTTCTGAACGCTGGTCTCGATGGATGCGCAAAGCCCGCTATTCTGAACCCAGCAAATGGGCGTGCGGTATTTTTGCAGGAGGCAGGGCTCAAGTATGGGACGCTGGAGGAGCTTGCGCGCTTGGCCGCGCCCGCGGAGCTGGAAGAGCTCAAACGCTGGCTCTCAGAGCATCCGGAGGCGGGGACACCGCTTTGTGACCTCGCGCTCTTTCCGATGATTCTGGAGCCGCAGCAGGAGATATTGATTCAGGAAAACAACTTTGCGAAAGATGAGCGGGAGCTCCTCTCATTCTGGGAAAACGAGGACGCGCTTCCGACCTACTATTATAAAAAGGCCACCTTTGCCTCCGGTAGCGGCAGCCGCATCCCGGCCTATCCCGGCTATGTGACGGAGCTGGATTATCAGGCGGAGCTCTGCGCGGTAGTGGCCGGCGATGTATATCAGGTCTCAAGAGCCGATGCAGCCAGCCGGATCTTCGGCTATACGCTCATCAATAACGTCATAGCTCGGGATCTGACGAGCCGCCATCGCAGACCGTATTTATCGACGAGTCTCGACGGCTTTCTTCCGATGTGCCCGTTTCTGGTGACGCCGGATGAAATGCCGGAGGAGATCATCATCAAGTCGTTTGTCAACGGTGAGCTTCGGCAGCATGCGCCCGCGTCCCTTGCAAAGTTCGGTTTTGACTATGCCATCTGGGATCTATCTCGGGTGAGCGTGCTGCGCGGCGGCTCGATCCTCACGCTCGGTACGCCCTTCGGAACCGGGCAGGATCAGACACCGCCGCGGTATCTTAAGGCCGGAGACGTCGTTACGTGCAGCGCTTCCGGTGTCGGACAGGTCACAAACATTGTCGAATAAGGAGAGAGAACGATGTATCGTGTTATGCTGAGCTATCCGCTGTTTGGAAGCGGGATGCGGCGGTTGGAGCAGGAGACAGACCTGTTTGTCACCGGCTGCGGCGAGCTTGCCCCATATGAGGCACAGTTTTTGCAGGCGGATGCCTTCATCACCAGAAACGTTCATCCGGACAAGGCACTGATCGCGAAGACCACAAAGCTCAAGGTCATCGGCATACCCGGCGTGGGCTATCAGGGCTATGATCTGGAGGATTTGACGAACCGCGGCATTGCGCTGGTCTACTGCCCGGGCATGAATGGCCGTTCGGTCGCCGAGCATGCGATGGGACTGGTCTATGCGCTCACGAAACAGATCGTGCGCGATGACCGTGAGGTCAAGGCCGGAAACTACGCCATCCGCAATGCATTTGACCATATGGAGTTGTCCGGCGCGCGCGCTGGTATTGCTGGTTTCGGCCAGATCGGCCGTGAGACGGCAAAGTTGTTCCGGGGCAGCGGCATGGAGGTCTGGATCTACGACCCCTTTGCCAAGCCCGAGCAGGCGCAGGCGCTTGGCTGCCGGTACTGTGAGACACTCGATGAGCTCCTGGAAAACGTGAAGATTCTGTCTCTTCATATGCCGTCGCTGTCGACGACGTACCACATGTTCTCTGCAAAGGAATTTGCGCGGATGCCGAAGGGCTCATATCTTATCAACTGCGCGCGCGGCAGCGTTGTGGACGAAACTGCATTGTACGAAGCGCTTGAAAGCGGGCAGCTTGCAGGCGCGGGACTCGATGTGATGGAGCACGAGCCCTTTGACGTAGGAAACCCTCTTCTGCGGCTTTCAAACGTCATCTTTACGCCGCATGTCGCGGGCGTGACGGCGCAGGCCTCGGAGCGCACGCATGCGCTGGTGGTCGATTCGACGCTTTCTCTGCTGAAAGGAAAAGCGGTTTCGAATCTTGCCAATCCAGACGTGCTGAAGCATCCGCGCTGGACAGAGGTGCTGTAAAAAGCCGTCTGCCGACAACGTAATTCACTGTACCCGGTACCCGGACAGGATTAGCCCGACAATCATCTGCCAGAAGACCGGTTCTTCCACGCTGTAATACCGGCTGTCCGGAATTTCGGAGGCCATCCTATACTTTGTGTAAACCTTCAATGTGGTGTATAATAGGCGCACGACATTGGAGGTTTTATACTATTTCTAAATTAAACAGTTTAATTAAGAAATAGTATGAATATGAAAACAGAAGAGTGAAGTCGTCACACAGTTTGGATGGAGGATACGGTTTTGCAGAAGGTACAGGAACACTGCAAAAGTGACAGATACAGCACGCAGAACGAATTTATTGCAAAAGCAATCATGTTTTACTGCGGTTATTTGCAAAGCGAATACACCGGAGACTTCCTGCCGAAGATCCTTGGAGAAACGCTCGAAGCCATCCTCAGTATGTTCGGAGATCGAATCGGCAAACTGCTTCTGAAGCAGGCTGTTGAGCAAAATATATGCAATCATATCATTGCGTCAGATACGGATATTGATGCCGCGACGTACCAGCAGATGCGCGGCATGAGCTATCGGGAGGTGCTGCGGACGAACAGTCAGATCTCGTTCCCGGAGGTTCTGCGTCAGCAAAATCGATTTTGAGGTTGCAAGTAAAAATGGCTTACAAGTAAAAACGGCACTGGAGAGGTTCTTTTTGAGAGATTAAGACGGATGGACTTTCTTCATGAACTCCAGATAAAGACTGTACAGCACAGCGCAGACGGGAACGCTGAACAGCATCCCTAAGTTGCCAAATGCTTCGCCGCCGATCGTAACAGACATCAGCACCAACAGTCCGGGAAGTCCGACGGACTTGCTGACCACCTTGGGATAAATCAGATTGCCCTCCACCTGCTGCAAAATGAGCAGAAAGAGAATGAACCACAGAGCCTTGCCGGGTTCTTCCAGCAGAATCAAGAACGCTCCAAGACCGCCGCCAATCCATGCGCCGAAAATCGGCACCAGCGCAGTAACAGCCACAAACGCTGAGACCGCACCGGCATACGGGATCCCAAGGATCAGCATTCCAAAGAAGCACAGAACGCCGATGATAACCGCTTCGATAAAGCTGCCCGCCGACAAAATTTGTGAAGGTCTGGTTGGTTAGAGAGGCGATACTCAGAGGCTGCTGTGCCCTCTTTTGCGGAAGGACTGTCACAATGAGTTTTTTCAAATGTGCCGCGACGACTTCCTTCTTTACAAGCAGATACAGCGCAAAGACAAGTCCCAAGAGAACATCCACAAAAACCGACAGGACAGAGGTTGCCGCGCCCCACGTCACGGTGAGGATGCCGCTTCCCTCGTCGCTGATCAAGGCGGTGAGCTTCTCGATCAACAGGTAAGAGTCTATGGCGTATTCGGGCAGGACAATATTATATTTTGCGGCAAACTGGACAGCGCCTGTCCACCACCGCCCGATTTCCTCCACATAGAGCGGAATGTTTTGGATAAACTCATCGCCGGATTCCCGCAGGCTGGGGATCATCATAAACACCACGGCAAACAGAATTCCGAGGACAAGTACGGTGCTTGCTGTCAGGCACACAGGGCGGACCAGCTTTGCAGGAGCTTTGCGGCACGCCTTGTTCCAGCAGGATTCCAACGGCCGAAGGACTACGTTGATCAAAAAAGCAATTGCGCCGCCGATCAGAAACGGAGTGAACAGCGCAAGCACCTTGCCGAGAAAACGAAAAACAGCGTCAAGGTTTACCAGCGCCCATGCGAATACGATCAGCAGCACCAGTGCGCGGATGATATAGCGAATGATCGTCTTGTCCAGCCATTTGCTTCCCTGCGGCGCGGGATTCTCGCTTCTGTTACCGGCTGTGTTTTGTGGTTTTTTCTCCATGGTTTTCCTTTCCGTCAGTAGCGGCATGAACTATGGTATACTGAAGACAGGAAGAAGGAGACGGCTAGCTTACCGCGTGTTCTTCGCGCTGTGCCTGATCGGTCTGCTCGGTGCGATACTGCTGCGCGAGACCGGAAAAAAACCCGAAAAAACATCCGTCTGACAACGATACATGCTTTCTAAGGAGGTTTCGAATGAACTTGACACCGGAAATGATCCTGCGCGGCTATCAGGCAAACACGGCTGCACTGGAGGAAATGATTTTTGTAAAGGGGAAGGTTGCCATCGTGACCGGCGGCACGTCGGGGCTCGGCTTCTGTGTGGCGCGGCGGCTGTGTCAGGGCGGGGCAAAGGTCGTCCTTGCCAGCTCGACCCAGGAAAAGGGGGATCTCGCCGTAAGGCTTCTGAAGGAAGAAGGATTTGATACCGTTTTCTGCAAGACAGATGTACGGAACGAAGAAGAAGTCAAGCATCTGATTTCCTTTACGGCAGAAACCTACGGCTCGATCGACATTCTTGTTACGGCTGCCGGTATCTGGAGCTTCGCGCACATCGAAGATTTGGAAGAGGACGTGTTCAAAAACACGTTGGATGTGAATCTGCTGGGTGCATACCGCTGTGCGAAGCATGTTTCGCGCTATATGATCGACCATAAAATTAAGGGCAAGATGTTGCTTGTCTCGTCGAACTCCGCCTATCTGCCGCAGCCTGTGTTCGGCGGCTACGCACACTATACCGCATCCAAGGGCGGCGTGATCGCCATGACCACCGAGCTTGCTAAGGAGCTCAAGCGCTACGGCATCATGGTCAACACCGTTGCGCCCGGCGGCATGTTCACACCCGGCTGCATGGTAAATGGTCCTGTGCGCACGCTTCCGCCAGAGAAGCAGGCAGAGATCAGAAAAGAAATGATGGTTGCAAAGCTTGACGAGGTCCCGACTGCAGACTCTGTCGCCATCGTGGTCTATGGCATGTGTACGCGCATGGCAGACGGTGTGACGGGCGAGTGCATCGTTGCCGATTCCGGCATGATGCGCAACATCATGGCGTTCCAGCCCGCGATCGACCAGTATCCGCCTACGGAAAGCTGAGAAGCTTTTTACAACAGAAAAGGACAATACGATGGATTTGAAACAACTCTTTGGTTATGAAGGAAAAACGGTTGTCGTCTCTGGTGCTTACTCGGGCATGGGGCTTGCCGCAGCACGGCTGCTGCATGAGCTGGGGGCAAACGTGTATACAATCTGCCGCCGGAACGGACGGCACAGCGGGCTCGATTTCCCGGTTGCAGGCGAGCTGTATGCGGACTTTGGCGTAAAGGAAGACCTCGACGTGCTGGTAGAAGCGCTTCCTTCGCAGATCGACGCCATATTCCTCTGCCATGGCATCGCTTTGAAGGCGGATGCTTCTAACGCGCTGGAGGTGCAAAAGGTCAACTTCCTCGGGCACAAATACCTACTGGAAAAGATACTTCCCAGAATTGCGGATAACGGCTCGGTCAATATCATTGCCTCTACTGGCGGCTTCGGATGGCAGGGTGTATTTGCTGACTGTGCAGCTGTCGTAAATGCGCCGAGTTATGAAGCGGCATTGGATTGGTATGAGACGCATCCGGATGTCATCCGCAGCGGCTATGTGTTTTCAAAGCAATGTTTGTGCGCCTATGTCAAGATGAAGGTTCATGCGCCGGAATATATCAGCCGCAGAATTCGGTTGAATGCCATCAACCCCGGAAATACACTCACGGGGCTGACCGACGATTTTAACCGGAACACCTCGCCGAACGGCGACGCAGCAGAAGGAAAAGCTGTCATTGAAAAAATCTTCTTGAACAGCTGGAATGGGCGTTGGGCTTCGGCCGAGGAAATGGGTTATCCGCTGGTTGCCATCGGAAGCCAGATTTTCTCTTACATGAGTGGTCAGGTCATTTATTTTGACTACGGCATGAGCAGCGTCTGGGAAACGGGCGCACTGAGCAAAAACTGAACTGACACATTGCATCCCTTCAAAACGGGCGGCTCTTCAAATGGAGAGTCGCCCGCCGCTTTTGCTGCAATGACAAAGAGCAATTTTAGACTCGCTATAGACAAAGAATACGCGACCGGCAAGTTACCGGCCGCGTAGTTTTATATTTTCGAGTCGCGGAGCCACTGCTGGAAATCCGCCAGCGAGATGAACTCCCGGTCGCATTTT
>ENA-USUG01001588-USUG01001588.1-human-gut-metagenome-genome-assembly--contig:-NODE-1588-length-37793-cov-9.775109_pt1 | contig 37793 bp, 34 predicted proteins | sample MGYA00250059_ERZ773394 | MGnify/ENA primary metagenome ERZ773394 (study PRJEB29103, sample SAMN06111957) | human gut metagenome | biome: human gut; feature: ankylosing spondylitis patient; material... | reverse complement strand
AATGTTGCCCGATATCCAACCGGGCAACACAAAAATTTTATATTTTTTTAATTGTCTACTTGACGGGATGCACACCAAAATAAACGATATTTGTGACTTTAGTCGCGGCGGTTTGAACACTCGCTTATACATGCTCGTATCCAAACCTTGCTCCGAGGCCACAAATATCGTTTATTTTATTTACTGTATGCTGTTTTTGGCTGTTGGGGCAAAGGCAGAATTCAGTGAATTCTTGTTTGCTGCTGGAAATTTCTTTCTGCGTTGAAAGGAATTTGGGGATTCTCTAGAAGGTTGTGATTTCATAATAGTTCTTTATCTATGTGATTTCTAAAGTGTTGTTACTGAATGGATATTACAATAGTCTATATTTTAAGGATTTAAGTTATTATTCACCACATATAAGCTTTTACTTTTCTTATAGAAAAAAAGAACCGTCTGTTCAACGGTTCTAAGAGAGGAAAGTATGAAAAAAATCTATCAAAAAAATAATTCTTTGTTCTTTTGATGTTTCTATCATACTGAATATTTGTGAACAGTTTGTGAGAAAAAAATGAAGATAATCTGAAGAAATACTGTCGGGTAAAAGATATTATGTGAGAATTTCCACTTAATTTCCTAAAATCACAATCTCCTGAAGAATCCTCAAATATCCTCTCAAAGAAAAAGAAGTTACCCTGAGCAAATGTAAACATAAAATTCAACCTTACTTCCGCAGGCAAAGACAGCCTCCAGAGAATGAAATAATCTATATTTGTGGCCTCGGAGCTGCGAGAGAGTAATCTAATATTAGAAAAGCCCCGTATTAAAAGTTATTGATTTTGACACCTTTGTGTTTTGTACAACTGAGTCAAAATCAATAACTTTTAATACGGGGCTTTTCCTAGAAGACTTCTACTCGCAGCGACTAAAGTCACAGATATGCTTTATTTATCTTTCAGGTTTCGTCTTCCCTGCCTACGGCAACCCGAATTTATTTTACTGGAGTAAGAACTTCTTTTCCTCCCATATATGGGCGAAGTACTTCTGGGATTCTTACAGAACCATCTTCATTTAAGTTATTCTCAAGGAAAGCGATTAACATACGAGGTGGTGCTACTACTGTGTTATTTAATGTGTGAGCAAAGTATTTACCTTTTTCACCTGTTACACGGATTTTTAATCTTCTAGCTTGTGCATCACCTAAATTAGAACAGCTTCCTACTTCGAAGTATTTCTTCTGACGTGGAGACCATGCTTCTACGTCGATAGATTTTACTTTAAGGTCTGCCAGGTCACCGGAACAGCATTCAAGTGTACGAACAGGGATGTCCATAGAACGGAATAAATCTACGGTATTCTGCCATAACTTATCGAACCACATCTTGCTGTCTTCTGGCTCACATACAACGATCATTTCCTGCTTTTCGAACTGATGGATACGATATACACCACGTTCTTCGATTCCGTGTGCACCTTTTTCTTTACGGAAACATGGAGAATAAGATGTTAATGTTCTTGGCAGTGTATCAGATGGTAAAACAGTGTCGATGAATTTACCAATCATGGAATGCTCACTGGTTCCGATTAAGTATAAATCTTCACCTTCGATTTTGTACATCATTGCATCCATCTCTGCAAAGCTCATAACACCTGTAACTACGTTACTACGAATCATGAAAGGAGGTACACAGTAAGTAAATCCTCTGTCAATCATGAAGTCTCTTGCATAAGAAATTACTGCAGAATGAAGTCTCGCAATATCTCCCATTAAATAATAGAATCCATTACCAGCTACCTTTCTTGCGCTGTCTAAATCGATTCCATCAAATCTTTCCATGATATCTGTATGATATGGAACTTCAAAATCAGGAACAAATGGCTCGCCATATTTCTGAATTTCAACGTTTTCGCTGTCATCTTTACCGATTGGAACACTTGGATCAATGATATTAGGAATAATCATCATGATTTTCTTAACCTTTTCTCCAAGCTCTGCCTCTAACTTTTCAAGTTCTGCAAGACGCTCTGCATTCTTAGTAACCTGCTCTTTTACAGCATCAGCTTCCTCTTTTTTGCCCTGTGCCATTAACGCACCAATCTGTTTAGAAATCTTCTTTCTGTTTGATCTTAAATCATCTGCTTCCTGCTGAGTTGCTCTTCTCTGTGCATCTAACTCAATTACTTCATCTACTAAAGGAAGCTTCTCATCCTGGAACTTATTACGGATGTTCTGTTTTACAACCTCTGGATTTTCTCTGACAAATTTTAAATCTAACATTATCAATATCCTCCTGTTTTGTTAGAATATTCCCGAAGTCTTTCCCTCTTACTTTTGCGGCTAAGATTTCGAAAATACGTTAGAAAATATTCTGGGTTTCATTTAAATATTAATATCGACATAACTATCAAAAACTATTAATATTTTGCTTTAAATAGTTACAAACAAAAAAAGAACCCTTCTACCCTCACTCATGGGACGAAGAATTCCGTGTTGCCACCCAAATTGCTGTCCTTGCTAACATATTCAAATACATCTATATTATTTAAATATATCTGACACATATCAAATCATACTAGAATACATTATATCTAAATATATCAAAATGTATAAACATATAAAGCCATAACAGCCACTCATTGGTACGTTAAAGGATACCAGCCTTTGACTTTCATCAATGCTCAAAAAGTGGAAAGGTACTTCCGCCTGCTGATTCTCACCAACCATCAGCTCTCTGAAAAACATTCATACCGTAGCTTCTCTCATCGCAACGAATCAATATTCTTGTCTATTATAAAGCAGAATGAGTTCCTTTGCAACTATTATTTTGTAACTTCTGTTTTTCTGGAACTGACCGAAGAGACAAGGTTTCTGACAGTGGCCGCTGGAGTAAAATCAGAAATTGGAATTCATAATTTCCCCAAAGCAATTTTGATCTGCTTTATAAAGTGTGTTGGTGAGGGGGGATTAAAGCTGATATCTACTATTAAGATTTTAAAATCACTACCTCCCGACGCCTCCGCACATTTCTCCCTGATTCCTAATCAAATTCTAATTCTTATAGTAATCCAGCTACAGATTCTCCAACAGCCAACAAACAGCTCGCAGAAAGAGAAATAACCTATATTTGTGGCCTGGGAGCAAAGGTTGGATGCGAGCGGTTAAGCGAACATTCAACCTGCAGCGACGAAAGTCACAAATATAGGTTATTTCTCTTTCTGTGGGTGTCTACCTTGCCTGCAGCAATCCCAAATTTACTTAGGAACCACAATATTTATTGCTTGCGGTATTATACTGATATCCACTGGGAATCCCTCTGGCAGTTCCTCTCCATCGTAGTCTACTTTGACTTCTTCCCCAGACAGATTCTCAATATGCAGCTTCTTTGTCTGGATATACTCCACAGATGGATGATTTACATGATCACCCTGCAGAATAGAAAGCATAAGCGGAAGCATCTGGAAAATGTCCATTTTCTTTATAATGATAATATCAAATAATCCATCTGAAACAGATGCCAATGGCGCAATCTCACGGAAACCTCCTACGCTCTGTGAGTTTGCAACCATAAATAACAGAATCTCTTCTTCTACCGTCTTATTGTCTGTGATAAACTTCATCTTCCAGCTCTTTCCGAACTGCTTTGGAAGTTCTGCCGCTCCTTCTAAATAATACGCCAGTTTACCCATTACTGCCTTTTTATCTTTTGATACTTTAAATCCAGTATCAGATAAAAGACCCGCCGCTACTACGTTAATGAAATATTTTTCATTAACTTTACCGACATCTACCTTTTTAAGCTTAAAATCTGCTATCATATCACAGAATTCCTTCGGTGTCTGTGGAAGATTCAGATAAGTTGCAAAGTCATTAACCGTTCCTGCCGAAATAACTGCAACCGGAGTGTTACTCTGGCTAAGTACAACACCATTAATCACCTCATTAAGCGTTCCGTCTCCTCCAACAGCAACTACAAAGTCATACTGTCCCTTTTCCAGAGCTGCCGCTTTATTCAGAGCATCGTCCTGCTTTTCTGTATAGAAAACATCAATAGTATTGCATATCTGGTCAATGACCAGCATTCCTGCTATCTCCTTAATCTTGTCAATAAAATTCTGTCTTCCAGAAGATGGATTAATGATAAACAATCCCTTCATCGCTTTCCTAAACCTCCTTTAAATTCCTATATATTTTCAGAGAATCAATCACCAAAACAAGTGCCGAAATGCTCTGATAGTACATCTCTTTAAATGTAAAATCCTCAGCAATTGAATTACCTGAGATTTCCTCATAATTTTCTAATTTAATTATTCTAACATAGCGTTTCATGTATTACAAGAATTTTACATACAAATTGCATGTTATGTACAAATTTCTACCTTTAATCTTTTTTTAATATTCTTATGATATTATTTCTTTATTTTCAAGAAATCTGTTATGATTAAATCATAGTAATTCATTAAAATTAAGAAAGGAAAAACTTATGAAAATTCTTGTAGTTGAAGATGAACCAGACTTAAATCACATTATTGCAAAGCATCTTCAGGCAGAAGGATACATTGTTGATTCCTGCTTTAACGGCAATGATGCTGTCTATTATATTACAGAAGAAAGTTATGATGCTATTTTGCTGGATGCCATGCTTCCTGGTAAAGATGGATTTGAAGTTTTAAAAGAGATTCGCAGTCAGAAAATTGAAACACCAGTTATGTTTCTGACTGCCCGTGACCAGACAGAGGATATTGTAACTGGTCTTGATTTCGGTGCCGATGATTACGTTGTAAAACCATTTTCTTTTGAGGAGGTTCTCGCAAGACTTCGTGTTATCATAAAGCGTAGCCCACAGGAACACGGAACTACCTACGAATGTGCTGATCTACTTATAGATACGGATAAAAAATCGGTAACACGAGCAGGCACAGATATTGAACTCTCCCCAAAGGAATACGCTATTTTAGAATACATGGTAAGAAATAAAAACATCGCTCTTTCCCGCTTACAGATTGAATCCAATGCGTGGGGACTTGATTTTGAGGGTGAATCTAACATTATCGATGTGTACATTCGGTATCTCCGCAAAAAAATTGATGATGATTTTGATGTAAAACTCATTCAGACAGTTCGTGGAATCGGATATATGTTAACTGAGCCTGATTAATGCACATTTATTTTATCAGAAATAGAGGAGAAATCATGAAACAAAATAAAAAAATTGCTATTACTCATTATATTTCTATACGTTTTTCCGCTATTATTTTTATCATGGCGGCTATTATGATTCTTTTTATTTCATACTTCTCAAATAAAACCATTTATTTTGACATCCGACGGCAAATCAGGAAAGAAACACACTATGATTTTCTCAATATTGATATACGAAATGGAAAAATATTCGTGAATAAAAATTTTATTTTTGAGGAAGATCATGTACAAAAAATTATTTTAGACAGTCAGGGAGATTTTTTCCGTGGTCACTATCCAGATAAAAAATTAAAAAATATCCCTGTTAATCAGTGGCATTTTCAAAAAGTAAAATGTTCTTCCGATTATTACTATATTTACGATCGCCCATACTTAAAAAAAGATACAATAACAAATAAAAGAGTCCTTGTTATTGTAAGAAATATCGGAAAGGCATCTGATTTTGACAGCCAATATAAAACAATGAAATACATTTCCTATACATTTACTTTTGTAATTGCTTTTATCGGCTTTTTACTTATTGGTATTGTTTCTTCCCAGCTGACTATACCTATGAAAAAAATCAAGGATACTGCCGATAAGATTGGGACTGATGGTGATCTGGCTAAACGTATAGAATATACCACTCCTTTTAAGGAATTAGATGCTATGATTCAGGCAAACAACCGAATGATGGACAGATTAGAAGATTTATTTCAACAACAACAGCAGTTTACTTCTGATGTTGCTCATGAACTCCGAACCCCTTCTGCCATTGTATCTGCTGAATGTCAGTATTTAAAAAAATATGGAAAAAACATAGATGATTATACGGAATCTTTAACCGTAATTGAACGTCAAAATACGAAAACAACTGAAATCATCTCACAACTTCTTCAACTTTCCCGTCTTGAGCAAGGACGCATAAAAGATGATTTTGAGTATAGTAACTTTAAAACACTCATTGAATCCGTTTGTGACATGGAACCACTTCAGTTTAAAAAACAGATAACGATTTATTCTAATCTTGATGATATATCCATTTATATGAATGTAGGCCTTATGGCTATCGCCGTGAAAAATATTATAAACAACGCAATGAAATACAGCAAAAATAAATCTTCTATCAAACTTAAATTATGGAAAGAAAAAGACTATGTTTTTTTTGAAGTAAAAGATTATGGCTGTGGTATGAGTGAAGAAACAAAAAAACACATTTATGACCGATTCTATCGAGCTGATAAATCTCGCAATACAGAAGGATTTGGGTTGGGGCTATCTCTCGTACATAAGATTATAGAACTGCATAAAGGAACAATTCGTGTGCAAAGTGAACTGGGAGTGGGTTCTATTTTTACACTTAGCCTTCCTTCAGATAAAAGTTCTCAATAATTGAATTAATCGCCCAAACTTTCCAGTCATCCACGCAAAAGATTCATTCTCTCTTGCAAAAGGAAGCTGTACCATAAGACTGACTCTTGCTTAAACACGTTCTAAAATCTTTAATCTTATTTTAATGTTTCTACGGTATCCTCTCCGTGTTAAAAATTATGAACAGCTATTCAGAATCCACTTGCCAACTACAGCACTTCTATCAAAAGAATAGATATATTAGACATAATTCGTCAAAGCCAAGAGTAATTGAAATTATAGATTTTAACATATAGTTTTCTATTATATAGGATTCTGAATAGCGTTGCAAAATAAATAAAAAAAGAATGAAAAGAGGATAACATGAAAACATTATACATACACATCGGCTGTCCCAAAACAGCCACCACTTCTATCCAATATTTTTGCAATGAAAATAAAGAAATACTCTCAAAAAACGGAATATATTTTCCTATTTTTGAACAAAAATATAAAGATGTCAATCCATATCGCAACGGACATTTTCTTATTGCCCATCAGTATGATTCCAATGGAAAAATCAATACTTTAGACGAACACAGAATTTTTCGTTTCAATATGGATCATATTATCTATATGTTTTCTAAATATAATAACATTCTTCTTTCCGATGAAAGCATCTGGCACAGTACACATTTTTTCAAAAAAGATTTGTGGGAAATTTTAAGAAAAGAATCTCTTAAAAGTGCATTTAAAATAAAAATCATTGTGTATCTCCGAAGACAAGATGCCGCTTTAAATTCCATGTGGAATCAAAAAATAAAGAAATCCAAACAGCGTTTCCGTTCTATGTCATGGGAGGAATTCATTAATACCACTCCTCCAGCTATTTATTTAGATTATGAAGAAGGTTTAAATGAAATCGCTTCTGAATTAGGCTCCGAAAATATCATTGTCCGCCGCTATGGTAAAAAATATTTTAAAAATGGGTCTATTTATGATGATTTTTTAAGCACACTTAGTCTTTCCCTGACAGATGATTATACAATCACCACCTTTGAACGTAACCCTCGTTTGAGCGGTAACTCTAATGAAATGCAGCGAATCTTTAACAGCATCCCTAACGCTACCAAAAAAGATTTTTCTTTCTTTTATCATATGCTCTCTGAAGTTTCATCGGAAGACCCCGATACAGAAAAACTGGGAATGTTCACTCCCGAAGAAGCTTCTGCCTTCATGGAAAACTATCGTGCCAGCAACCGTAGAATCATGGAAAAATATTTTAACTGCTCCGAAGATTTATTTAAAACGAATTTCAAAAACATAAAAAAATGGGAATGGGATTCCAGACATATGTGCGAGGATATTATCCGTGTCCTCGGCAACACTACTATTTCTTTAAGAAAAGAAAATGAAGATATGCAACAACATATCCTTGAATTAGAAAAAGCTATCGAATTGCAAAATGAAAATATATCCACCTTAAAAACCAAATTAAAACATCCGGTAAGAACTCTTTTCCAAAAGATTGCTGATTCGACTCATTAAATAGACAGACACCCTCAAATCCACCAACCTTGAATAGTGATTTCAAATTTATGAAAAAGCAAAAAATAAAACCCCCATATCGTCTTATCTGTGGACTGGGAGCAAGTGTTGGATGCGAGTATAGGGGCGACTATTCAACACATCGCAACGAAAGTCACAGATAGGACGGTATGAGGGTTCTATTTTCGTCTGTCTATTTTAAAAAATCACTATTCAATAGTAATATACTGTTTTTCTTCCACTGGTTTCTGCACTTCTTTTGGAACTGCTACCGTTAAAATTCCATTATTAAATGCAGCCTTCAAATCTTCCTGTTTTACACCTTCACCAACATAGAAGCTTCTCTGGCAGCTTCCGCTATATCTTTCTCTACGGATGTAGTTACCCTGTTTATCTTTCTCATCTTTGTTAGTATTCTGCTGTGCGGTAACAGTCAGGTAACCATCTTTCAGTTCTGCTTTGATGTTCTCTTTTTCAACTCCCGGCATTTCCATCTCAAGTTCGTAATGGTCACCAGCGTCTTTTACATCAGTCTTCATCAAATCATAGTTAGCAGTTGTATAATTTCCTGCGAATGGGAACATATCATCAAATACATCATCTACAAAATTATTTCCAAAAATACTAGGCATCATCATAAGTCATTTCTCCCTTCAAATAAAATCCTAAATAACGGATTCTTAAATAATCAATTTTAAAAAATTATATTTTAATCTATTATTCAAGCTACTAATTTCATTACTAATTCTGCTTTAAAATCCTCACCTGTATTATTAACCTGTTCACTTATATTTCATCAGAGTTCCTTTCGGTCATCTGTTGTTTTATTAAACTTTATTTTCAAGTTTTTTATTCGATTCTCAATAAACGTTAAGGAATTATTCACCGATTGTAATATATTTCTTCTCTTCTTTTGCTTTCTTATCTTCTTTCGGAACGCTGATACTTAAAATACCATTCTTAAATGCAGCTTTCACATCTTCCTGCTTTACATCTCCAATGTAGAAGCTTCTTGATAAATTACCTGCGTAACGTTCACGGCGGATATACTTACCGGTTTCTTTGTCAGTCTCATCTTTATCTAAACCTTTTGCAGCAGAAATGGTAAGATATCCATTGTCAAGTTCCAGCTTAATCTCATCTTTCTTAAATCCTGGAAGATCAACGTCTACTTCGTAACTATTCTTTGTCTCTCTTACATCTGTCTTCATAAGGTTCTTTGCATGTTTTCCATACAATGGATTCTTCTTACCGAAAAATCTCTTTTCAACCGGGTCACTAAACCAGCTATCAAAATCATCAAATAAATTCTCTCCAAAAATACTAGGCATCATCATAAGTCATTGCTCCTTTCAAACTCTTTTACTGTCTTCAGCAAATCGGAAGCATCTTTCTTTCGACTATGTTGAAATGATTTTTCTGAACTTTGGTTTGGAACTCTTTTTCTTATCTCTTTATGTCCTCTCCTTTGTTCTAGCTGTAATATAACACCTATTATTAGCCACGTCAAGTGTTGAGTGCTAAAAAATTGTGAACATTTTGTGAAATCTTCTTGATTTTCTCTCAAGGCTTTTTATTTTGAGTCAGAACTGATTTTCCCTTAAATAATTCCTGCATTATTTCCTGCGTAAGTCTCTGGTCTGTCAACTCTTCCATATGCTGTCAAATGAAACTCCAATCTCACAGAAAACAATCCATTTTCCTCCGAAAATGAACTCTTTCCCCCAAGCTGCTGCATCATTTTTTCCACACTCATTAAACCGATATGATTACTTTCCACTCCTGTACTTTGCTGCTTAATACCGTTCGACATTATAAGTATATACGTTGTCTTTGTAAAACAGCCTTTTATATTTACTGGAACCGACTTATCTCCATACTTCAGAATATTTGAAAAAAGATTACTGAATATTCTTTTTATCATTCCTTTATCACCAGTAATCCATCTTTCTACATTCGTATAATCAAGCTCCGGCTGAAATCCTGCAAGCTTGATAAAGTCACTATGTTCATTAATGCAATCTCTAAAATATTCTATTGGTATTTCCTTGACTTTCGGATCATCTACCTCCTCAAATACCAGTGCATATTCAAACATTCTGTCCGTCATTTCCCGGATGTCACTTGTCTTTTGCAGACAGCGATTCAGATATTCCTCATGCATTTCCGGGTTTCGGTTTAATCGAAGTACTTCTAAATATCCATTTAAAATTGTCAAAGGCGTTCTCAAGTCATGGGACATCGCTGTAATCAAGTCCTGATTTGCCCTGCGGCTTTCCTTTTCACGAACCAAAGTATCCTGCAGAGCTGTCCGCAGATTATCCAGTTCTTCTGCGATAATTCCAATCTCGTCCTGACCCATCTCCGGCACGCTGTCTCGGAGATTACCTGCTGCCATTCGCAAAATTTCATCCTTCAACGAGGCAACCATATTCATTTTCTTTTTTATGAAAAATAAAATCACTCCGAAGAACAATCCGATGCTGACTGTCAAACAAAAAATACAATATGGATAAATAAATCGCACTCTATGATAAAACCACACCATTACCGTTGCGTATCCATTTTTAAACTTCATCGGGAACTCATATGTCTCCTCACCTTCTCCACCGGTAAGCTGATAACCCATATCAAAAAATGTACTAAATGCCGCATTATTTAACACGCTCGGAAACTTTCCTGCTACATAGGTTCCCTCTTTTAAGTTATAAATATAAATGCCCGTATATTTGTCTCCCTGACTAAGAAATGGCTGTATCTTTTTAATTCCCGCCTTATCATCTTCAGAAGACGGAATATTATAATTGGCAGCTTCTGTCCGCAGTTTTTCCCAAAAATCCTCATCCTGTGACATATCCCGGAATCCCGGAACCTGCTGAACATACTCGTAAATATCCCACTTATTCAGCCACAAAACTTCAAACAATAAAATGCTTGCCAGCCCCGTCAAAAGAATAAGAACCATCAACTGCGTATGAATCTTCCATCCTTTCGCCTTTGTCTGTACCTTTTTAATCACAGTAATACCCCTTTCCCCAGGAGGTCTTTATAATCATCGGATTCTTAGAATCTCTTTCTACCTTTCTTCGAAGATTTCGAATATGCACCATGACCGTATTCTCCGCTCCATAATAGAAATTCTCTTTCCATACTGCTTCATAAAGCCGCTCTGTCGAAAAGACCTGCCTTCTATTTTTCAAAAGCAACAGCAATATCGCATATTCTGTATCTGTAAGCTCCAATAACTGCCCATCAGAATATACACTTTTTGTCTCCTCATCCACAACCAGATTCTTGCAGGAAAAATTCTTTGGTGTCTCTACTTTCTCCGCCTTTCCTTTATAAACCTGATACCTGCGAATCAGCGCCTTCGCTCTGCTAATCAGCTCATTATAAGAAAAGGGCTTCGCCAGATAATCATCCCCGCCACTCGAAAATCCTAATGTCTTATCACTGTCCTTCGTTCTCGCGCTCAAAAATAAAATCGGCGCATTACTCTCTTCCCGCATCTTCCGGCACGTCTGGTATCCATCCATTCCCGGCATCATAATATCAAGAATAATCAGATCATATTCCCTGTTTTCCAACATCTCCAATGCCTTAACGCCATTTCCCGCTGTCTCTACCAGATACCCTTCACCACCGAGCAATACCTGTATAATCTCCCGAATCTCCGGATTATCATCCACAACTAAAATACTTGAACTATTCTCTTCCAAATCTATCTGCCTTTCTAAAATAATTTCTTAAACATCTTCCAATCTCAGTATTTATTGCTGCATTTCATATTTGATACACCAGCAATACACTTACTGAATTTTCTTATTTGATTTATAAAAACCTCTATACAAAAAAATACTAATAAGAATCTTTTTTGTAAAACATTTTTTATTATTTTATTATACCTTATTTCGGCATGAAAAAAGAAAAAAAGAGCCTATCTTAAGTATTTTTAAGTTTTACTTAAGATAGGCTGTCACATTCTTTTTCCCAGATACTCTTATACACTATTTAAATATTGTTACTATACTTCCACCTCTATAAATATCTTTCCAACCGTTCTTCCACCGTATTTTTTATCTTTTCTATTACTTCCTCGCACCAGCTTTTTTCCAGACCTGCCTGCATCCCCACCGCCAGCAGTTCCTTTTTCCCTGGACTTCTTCCATTACCATCTACCATTGTGGTATGCTCTCCATAATAAGTATTGCTGAAAGTAAGGTCATACGCAGGACTCAATCGCCATCCCTTTTTCATTTCATCGTACAAATATGTGAAATTCTTAGAATGATCATCCCTATTATGTGCAAACACATTAAAGCACATTCTGCGAAACATCTCTCTTACATCAGCTTCATTATCTCTCGTCAAAATCTTAGTCAATTTCATAAGGCTATGATAATCCAGGCTCGGCTGTTCAAAATCCAGCTCCAACAATGCCGCTGCTGTTAACATATGAATCCTCTTTTTCTTATTTCCTGCTTTTACTTTTGTTCCTATTCCATCTACTATTCTTTCTCTGTCAAAACGCTTAATACCAAAATAGCCTTTGCATTTCTTTGATGGAAAAAGCCGCACTTCCGTCATATCAATTCCACACGCTTTCGCACATAAAGCATACTCATACTCCATCCCTCCTGCATCCTGACCGTCTACATGAGCTGGGAACTTTATAATCCAGTCTTCTCCATCAATTTCCGTCATAATCTTAGGTCTGGCACCTCCACTGGTTCCTCCCAGCAGATACAACTCATCCAATTTTTCTGAATACTCTGTATTCAATATCTTCTGGCACTGTAATGCTAAATCATCTAAATCATATCCCTGCGGCTCAAAAGAAAAATGTTCCTCCGGCCGATACGTCAATGCTCCCATTCCATACTGTCCCACAATCGCCAAACGATTCAGCATTGTCATTTTTTCTGGCTTCATTCCTTTTTTCCGCAACATACGATTCAATAATAAATTACCCCACCCATCAGGAAGACTATCCCCAAAAACACCAAATAAACCGCCGAAATACTCTTTTGTTGGTATAAAAACCTGCTCCTTTAACGGCAAAGAAAAAGGACTAATAGAAAATCCTGTTTCCAGCCATTCCTCACTGTACTCAAATGCAATCTTTCTTCCTGCCATTAACGCCAGATTTCCAACTACTTTTCCATCATATAAAACTTGTAGTGTTCCGTTTTCTTTCATCAATAACCTCCTGAATATTCCGATATGGAACCTGTGTAAATAACTCACGAAGTTCATCTGCCATATCCAACGCCATCGCCAGCTTCGTAAGCGACAACAATGAAATCTTCCCCGTAGCCTCAAACCTCTTCACAGAACCATAACTCACCCCACTCATACGAGAAAGTTCCTCCTGCGAAATCTTTCTCCTCCGCCTAATATTCCGCACCCTCTGCGCCAGCTTCATATCAAGTTCTTCCGCCGTTTCCCAAACCAACGCCTCCATCAATGTATCTCCTTTTCTCGCTCCACTATTCTATACTCAATCTTGTTTGTGCTCAATCTTATTCATATTTTTATATTTATCCTCATTTTTCAGATAATATATTATCTAAAATCTCCGTTTTTAAGCTATTTTAGATAATATATTATCTATTATTTTATAACTAGCTTACCTCTTTAAAAATAATATGTCAAGAAGGCAAAAATTTATTCCAGCATTAAAGTCAAAAACTCTTTACCTTGATTTTTTTCATCTTAAAACCAGTGTATTTCACTTATTATTTTCGTCCTAAAATATATATTCAAATATTTGAATATATATTTTTCATACTTTTCTTATCAATTCGCCCAAAACATAAATTCTGACTGTTCTTCAACTTCCAAAGACAGCTCTCAGTAAATAAAATAACCTATATTTGTGGCCTCGGAGCAAGGTTTGGATACGAGCGTGTGTAAGCGAGTATTCAAACCGCAGCGACTAAAGTCACAAATATAGGTTGTTTTATTTACTGAGAGCGTCTCCTTGCCTGCGGCAAACCAGAATTCAAACTCTATTATGCTGCTTCTTCAAACTGTGAATTATACAATTGAGCATAGAATCCACCTTTCGCAAGTAACTCCTCATGATTTCCCTGTTCGATAATATCTCCATCTTTCATCACAAGAATCACATCTGCATTTTTAATCGTAGACAATCTATGCGCGATTACAAAACTCGTTCTGCCTTCCATAAGATTATCCATAGCCTTTTGGATAAGAGCCTCTGTACGGGTATCTACAGAAGATGTTGCCTCATCAAGAATCATTACCTTGCTATCTGCCAAAATAGCTCTTGCGATAGTAAGGAGCTGTTTCTGTCCCTGAGACACATTACTTGCATCTTCGTTTAGTTCCATGTTGTAACCGCCCGGAAGTGTTCGGATAAAGCTGTCTGCATGAGCTGCTTTTGCTGCCTCGATAACTTCTTCATCTGTTGCATCCAAACGTCCATAACGGATATTTTCCATAATAGTTCCTTTATAGAGCCATGTATCCTGTAACACCATTCCAAATGCTTTACGAAGATCACGTCTGTTATAATCACGAACATCATGATTATCTAAAAGAATCTGACCACTATTTACATCATAGAAACGCATAAGCAGTTTCACCATTGTTGTTTTTCCTGCACCGGTAGGCCCGACAATTGCGATTTTCTGACCCGGCTTTACGTCTACAGAAAAATCGTTGATAATCGTCTGATTTGGATTGTAGCCAAAATTCACATGAGAGAATTTTACTTCTCCTGTTACGTTTTCTACAGATACCGCTCCCTCGTGTTCCTGATCTTCTTCCTTCTCTTCTAAGAATTCAAATACTCTCTCGGAGGCTGCTGTCATGGACTGTACCTGATTGATAACCTGAGCAATCTGCTGGATTGGCTGTGTAAAGTTCTTTACATACTGAATAAATGCCTGAATATCACCGACACCAATCGTTCCTCTAATTGCTAACAGTCCACCGGAAATGGCAACTCCGGCATACCCAAGGTTTCCGACAAATGCCATGATTGGCTGCATTAAACCTGACAAAAACTGAGATTTCCATGCAGATTCATATAAGACTCCATTGGTTTCATCAAATGTTTTTACCATGTCTTTTTCTTTATTAAATGCTTTAATAACCAGATGGCCACCGTAACTTTCTTCTACCTGTCCATTAATATGTCCAAGATATTCCTGCTGTGTGCGGAAATATTTCTGAGAAAACTTTACGACTGTAGACATTAAGATTGCTGATACCGGTAAAATGATAAATGCAATTAATGTCATTAACGGTGAAATGGTGAGCATCATTACAACGACACCAATAAGCGTTGCTGTTGAAGTAATAACCTGCGTTACACTCTGGTTTAATCCCTGACCTAATGTATCTACATCGTTGGTGATTCTTGAAAGAACTTCACCATAAGTACGACTTTCAAAGTACTTCATCGGCATACGGTTAATTTTCTCCGAGATTTCTTTTCGAAGGCGGTAACAGATTTTCTGTGTTACTCCTGTCATAATCCATCCCTGTAAAAAGTTAAACACTGTACTTGTCAGATACAATCCTAAAGTAAGCAAAAGGATCTTTCCGATACGGGTAAAATCAATCCCGCCTGTTCCGGCAATCTTTTTCATCAGACCTTCGGCCAGCGCAGTAGTTGCCTTTCCCATAACCTTTGGTCCAGCTACTGAAAATACTGTAGATATTGCCGCAAAAATCATTACCGCAAGAATCGCAAATTTATAATTTCCAATATAGCGAATGAGTTTCTTAAAAGAACCACTGAAGTTCTTTGCCTTCTCTCCACCTTGCATCATTCTTCTTCCGCCACCCATCGGGCCACGACCACCCATTGGGCCTCTGTTTGATGTTCCTGCTTTATTTTCAGCCATTTTACTTACCTCCTTTCTTATGTTTTAACTTCTTGTCATCAGACTTTTTCTTTAATTTGTTATTTTCTTTCTCATCAATTTTTGTAGAAAGGATTTCTTTCTTATTTGTTTCCTTCTCTGCTTTTTCTTCTGCCAAACCTAATTTCTCAAGTCCAAGCTCCTTTTCAGAAAGCTGTGACTTAGCAATCTGAAGATATACCTCACAGTTTTTCAGCAGTTCTTCATGTGTTCCTTTTCCAACAATCTTTCCATCATCCAAAACAAGAATCTGATCTGCATGTAAAATCGTGCTGACTCTCTGCGCTACAATTACGATAGATGCATCCTGCACCTTTTCATTTAATTCCTTACGAAGTGCTGCATCTGTCTTCATATCAAGTGCGGAAAAACTATCGTCAAATACAAGTACTTTTGCCTTTTTCGCAATCGCTCTTGCAATCGCAAGACGCTGTTTCTGTCCACCAGATACATTACTTCCGCCCTGGGCAATCGGACTGTCGTATTTTTCTTTTTTCGTCTCAATAAATTCTGTCGCCTGGGCAATTTGTGCTGCTTCTTTTATATCCTCATCTGTCGCATCTGCTTTTCCAAATCGCAGGTTAGAAGCGATTGTTCCTGAGAAAAGAACACCTTTCTGTGGCACAAATCCGATTTCCTCTCGGAGTTCTTCCATAGAAATCCGACGAATATCTTTGCCATCTAATGTAATCTGTCCACCTGTCACATCATAAAATCTTGGAATCAGATTAACCAGCGTAGACTTTCCACAGCCGGTACTTCCGATAATTGCCGTTATCTTGCCTGGCTCCACTTTAAAATCAATATCAGAAAGCACGTTATGTTCTGCTCCCGTATACTTGAAATCTACATGTGAGAATTCCAGAACACCTTTATGCTCCTTAAGCGTTTCTGGCTTCTTCACATCCTGAACAGAAGCTTCTGTCTTAAGAACTTCATCAATACGATCTGCTGCAACACCCGCTCTTGGTACCATAATAGACATCGCTGTCATCATAAGAAATGCCATAACGATCTGCATTGCATAAGTAATAAACGCTGTCATCGCACCAACCTGTAACGTACCCGCATCAATTTTTTGTGCGGAAACCCATGTGATTAGAATGGTAACACTGTACATGATAAACATCATTCCCGGCATCATAAACGTCATAATACGGTTTGTAAAAAGCTGCGTACCTGTCAACTTTTTATTCGCTTCATCAAAACGCTCTTCCTCTGTTTTCTCTCTGCCAAATGCACGAATAACAGAAAGTCCTGTTAAAATCTCTCTGGAAACAAGGTTAAGACCATCTACTAATGTCTGCATAATTTTGAACTTCGGCATCGCTATCGAAACAAGCAGCATAACAAATCCGAGAATCACAACAACCGCAAGAGCAATAATCCATTCCATTCCTGCTCCGGTCTGATACACTTTAATAATTCCACCAATTCCGATAATCGGTGCATACAAAAGAAGTCTCAGCATAACTGCTGTAACCATCTGAATCTGCTGAATATCGTTTGTACTTCTTGTAATAAGAGATGCTGTAGAAAAACGGTTCATTTCCGCATTTGAAAATCCCATAACCTTTTTATAGATTTTTCCTCGCAAATCCCTGCCAACACTCGCACCTACCTTAGAAGCAAGAAAACCGACTCCAATCGCCGCTACCAGAATCATAAATGCAATTCCAAGCATACGGCCGCCTTCTTTCCAGAGATAATCTGTCTGTATCTTATCGATATCTACTCCTGCAGCTTTATCACATTTTGTCGCATAGGCAACACCTGTAGAAAATAAAGTACTCTCTCCAATATCGTTCATTTTCTTTTCGATTTCTTCTCTGGACTTCTGGATATCTTTGGCACTCATCATTCCTGTCTGCTTCATCTGATACAGCATTGGGCGCACATCAACGTAAGTAACCTTTTTCCCGTTATCATCTTCCTCCTGAAAGCTCTTAAACTCCATGTTGAGCATCTTTCCAATCTCATCGACACTCATATCATCTATTTTATCCTTCATCGGAGCCATCGCAGGATTCGAAGCAATCGAATTCTTAATCATCTTCTTAAACTGCGATTCTTTTACATTTGACATGTTATGATTTAAGAAAATCGCTGTAAGAAATGTATCATCTAACTGATCCAGCTTCTCCTCATCCTCTACCTTGCAAATGTAATACTCACCCTTTTTCTCATAAGTATCTTTCCATATTTTCTTCTCTTTCGAAGTCATATACAACTGCGAAATTTCATACTCATCCTCCGTCATTTTCACAGGAAGAATATGCTCCACACCTTTATTCTGAATTCCCACATCAATGATATCTGACGTATACTGCGGCAGCGACAAATCGCCAAACGCCTGCACAATAAGCAACAGCACAATCGCAACGATCATATACCAGTATGGGGCCATATTTTTAAATATTTTTGTCATTCTTTATGTCCTCCAACTACTTTTTGTCAAAACAATTTTACTCTGACTACTATGTTCATCAAAAATCAGCATCGTTTATTATTATACTTTCCAATGCCTACTCGTTCATCCTCTTCAATAAAATCTCTGAGCACTCCTCCAAAGAAAACTTCGCTGTATCAAGAACCAGATCATAGTTCTTCTCGTCCTTCCAGTCCTTTTTCGTCCAGAACTTAAAATACTTTTCCCTGCCCCAATCCTTTCTGTCCATTAAACGACGTGCCTTCTGCATCGTGTCTACATTTTCCTTATCAAAAATGCGCTGTACCCTCTTCTCCTTATCACTACAGCGAACAAAAACTGTCACAACATCTTCGCAGGATTTCAAAATTTCTGTAGAACATCTTCCGATAAAAACCGCCGGACCTTCTGCATGAAGATTCTTGATTGTCTCTTTCATTCCATAGAAAATCTCATTAATTTTCGCCATATTTTCATACTGATTATAGCCTGCCATCATCGCGATATTATAGAGAAAACTTCCTACTTTATTCTCGTCAAACTCCTTAAGAGCTGCAATCTCTATGCCATATCCTTTCGCGGCCTCAATCAGCAACTGTCCATCATAGTAAGGAATCTGTGCCTCTTTCGCGATGCGAATTCCGATATCCCGTCCTCCGCTGCCAAATTCCCTTTCTATTGCCACTGACTTCATATACTGCATTCCTTTCTTCTAATCTGACTAACTCTTTGGTCATCATCTTCATCAACACTCCAAAAATTATCTAAAATTTCTCCCGGTCATTTTCCAGTGGCATTATCAGTCAATACCATTAAAAATACTTCCTGTAAATGCTATCTGTAAATATTTCCGTAAAGTAATTCTGTTACTTTTGAAGTTCCTCATCCAGACTGCGAAGCATCTTCTGCATTATCTGGTTCATAAGTTCTTTCTCCTCATCCGTCACATAACGCATGACAACCTCTTTACATTCATTATGAACCTCCAGCATATTTTTCGCTGCTTCCACAGCCTTCTCAGTTAACTCAATGTGTCTCTTTCTGCGGTCATTCTCATCCTCTGTCAAAACGACAAAACCTTTCGCCCGTAAATTATCTACAGACTTTGAAATGTGTGCTTTGGATAAATTCTTCTCCTCCACAATATCTTTTGCTGTATCACCACATGGCGAATGATATAAAAATAAAAGAATCTCCAGTTCTACATTTCTCACTCCGTATTTCTGTGCAAACACCTCTGACTTTTTATCAAGAAGCTTACGCATCTTCATTCCACAGGTATTAAATAACGAATCCCGCATAGTTTTATCCTCCTGTTATGTATCTTTTTCATATTCCTTAGGTTGCCTTTCGGCAATTAGTTTACTAACGAACTTGTTTGCATATAATAATCCTTTTCTTTCCAAATGTCAATGGTGAATTTTGAATTGCCGAGCTGGCGAGGCAGACGAATTCCAGAATTTACTTCATAAACTTGTCTATTGCATCATTCAACGCTTCAATAGCCTCCTCATCACCCGTTTTTATCGCATCAACAATACAAGTTGACATATGTTCTTTCAATATAACCCGGCTAAGGCTCTTGACTGCGGCATCTACAGCGGCGAGCTGGATTAACACTTCGCTGCAGTCTCTTCCAGATTCAATCATAATTTTTATAGACTTCATATGACCTATAATCCGGGCAATGCGGTTTAGTTCGTTTTTCACGATTTGGGGCGAATGGGTGTGTGTATGAGTATAAACATTTCCGTTTGCATCTACATGGGTATGGGTATGCTGGCACACTGATGCTTCTCCTGATTTATGAGTGTGCTGATTCACTGATGACTTTTCTGATTTACCAATATGTTGATGTTCTGACAATTCCTCATGCTTATGAGAATGTCCTTCTTTATGTGTACTGTCATAGTGTACATTTCCTTGAATATCTTCCTGATTGTAAAAATTATTTCGATTTTTTATATATTCATTTTCTTGAATATGTATTTTCCCTATCTTTTTTGTTGTGTCATTTTTCTTATTATTTTCATTTCTATTATTTTGAATATGTTTATTTTCCATTTTTATCCTGCCTCGTATTATTAAAATTTGTGGTAATTTTGAATTTTGTAATATCCAGAGAGATAGCAGAGAAGATTACAAAAATAAAATCAATGTATATAAGATTAATGTTATAAAATCGTATAAAAGATATATTCCAGCAATTATTTTACTCATTGCAATAATATTATATGAAAATGATATAAAAAACGCCGCAATTTCATTACCAAATATAATAGATAAGTAATATCATTTCCTGATTGAAGTATTTATAATCCAAATATCACAATCCGCTCTCTCATATTATTTCCCGGAAATAAATCTCTGCAATCTATTTCGTCTTCAAACATAAATTCATCTACGGTCATTAAGTAAGAAATGTATTCATCTGACGGATAATAAAACAGTAGTTTTATCTCTCTTGGTTTTTCGTAATAGGATTCTAGTATCCTGTGTATCACTTTTTGCAAAATTTCAAGTGAAAATGGGTTAAAGAAGTAAATTCTATCTACTTCTCTTGGTACAGAAAAGTATTCGGCATTTTCCGCTTTAAATGCTACTCTTCCTGCTGAAATGGCTTTTTCTTTGTTTTCTATTGCTTTATTGTAGATTCTCTCATCATATTCCACGCCGATGGACCTGCATCTGGTCTGATAGGCAAGGAAAAAGTCTACACGGCCTTTTCCACACCCGTAATCAAGAAGTGTATTGCCTTTTCTTATGATTCCTGTGTTTGCCAGCCTTTCTAATACAGAATATGGCGTTGGTTCATAGGGATAATAATATTGTCCTGCATTGGAATCATCGCGTCCCATTGTATGGATTTTCAGTAGTTTATCCCATTTATTTTCATATATATCTTCTTTCATTTTTTATTTGCCCCTTTTTTTATTTTTCTCTTATATTCTCCTATTTTCTTTCATTTTCTTTCTCAGAATATTTCCTGTAATTCTCAATTAGTCTACCATAATCCCACTTCTAATCCAATCTTCCAAAATAGAAATTCATATTTTTTAAATAGAATATCAAATGTCATTCTTTTTTCTAAAATGCTAAACTCCAATCAAGTTAAGAAACACGCAAATAAAAAAGAGGAGAGGAAAAATGGAAAACAACAGTAACAGTGGTGTTATATACCAAGGAAAAATACCAAATCGTGTGAAGTACTGCTTTGCCTTTGGTGCATTAGGAAAAGACTTAATCTATGGAATGATTGCAACTTTTTCTATGATTTATTTTACAGATATTATTAAAGTTGCTCCCGCATTTATCGGAAGTATGTTCTTCGTTGCAAAGTTGTGGGATGCTTTTAACGATTTATTTATGGGTATGATTGTTGATAATACGAGAAGCCGGTGGGGTAAATTCGTTCCGTGGCTTGTTATCGGTACATTGATTAACGCTTTTGTATTCATTACCGTATTTACAGACTTTCATTTATCAGGTGTAAGTCTTTGTGTATTTGCATCTGTCGTTTATGTTTTATGGGGAATGACTTATACGATTATGGATATTCCGTATTGGTCTATTATTCCTAACTTAACTTCCGACCCGGAAGAACGTGAAAAAGTATCTGTTTTACCAAGAATTTTTGCCAGCATCGGTCAGTCTCTTATCATCGCCGGCTTCGGTGTTCAGATTATCAAAGGACTTGGCGGCAACTATACTGGTTACCACAGATTCGCATTAATTATCGCAGCAACCTTTATTTTTACAATGGCTGTCTGCGTTATCAACCTGCCAAAGAAACAGCAGGCTACCGGAACTGCAGAGAAAATGAAATTCAGAGATATTTTCACTGTAATCAAAAAGAATGATCAGTTAAGATGGGCTGTCCTCTTAATTTTATTATACAATATTGGAATTCAGGCTATCATGGGTGTTGCTACATATTATTTCAGCTATGTTTGCAATAATGCCGGAATGTTATCTGCTTTCATGATTAGTGCATCTGTTGCAGAGGTAGTGGGATTATTAATCTTCCCTAAAGTCACAAAATTATTATCCAGAAAAAAGGCATTCTTAATGGCTTGTACGCTTCCACCAATCGGTCTTATCTTACTGCTCATTGTAGGATTTGTATGTCCTTCTAATATTCCTTTAACTGCAATTGCGGGAATTATCGTTAAAACTGGTACAGGTCTTGAACTTGGATGTGCTACCGTTTTCCTTGCAGACGTTGTTGATTATGGCGAATATGTATTAGGTGTCAGAAATGAAGGTGTCGTATTCTCCCTTCAGACATTAATCGTAAAACTGACCGCAGCTTTTACAGCTTTAGCAATCGGATTCGTATTAGAGTTAACTGGATACGTTCCAAATGCAGTACAGTCTTTAGCAACACAGAACTCCATCCGTGTGCTGATGTGCATTGTACCAGCTCTCGGCATCATTCTTGCTTACGTTGTATTTAAGACTAAATATAAGCTTAATGATGAGTTTATGAAAAAAGTAGTTGCTAAGATCAGTGGTAAAGCTGAAGAATAATCGCAGAATATTACACAAGGTATAAGACTAGAGCGTGTTTGAAAAAGGCTTTCTGCAATATAACAACAGGATACTGTGCAAAGTATATAACACTAACTATTCCGATTCATTAAATTTACAAACTTACATTTCAAATAAATTCTATGTTTCGGAACAGTTATAAAACATTATAGGGCAAATAAGTAAGGGCAAGTTGATTGATATAAAATGTAATCGACTTGCTCTTATTTATGGTACAATCTAAACGGCTGCAAAATAATAAAATAAGTAGTAAAATCCATACCAAAGGAACTATGTCAAAAATAAATAACACAATAAATAGAAAAACAACTATAAAAAATAAATTTCAAAACAAACAACAACGTAACTATAAAAAACAAACTTAAAAGCAAATACCATATAAATAACCACAAATAAACTACAGGAAAAATGAGGAAAAAATCTTGATAAACTTTACTATTATTTTAGCTGATGATGAACAGCAAATATTATATGGAATGAAAAACGGCATCGACTGGGAGAGCCTTGGTTTCTCCGTTGTTGGTACGGCACAAAACGGGAAAGAGGCCTTAGAACTCATTGAAGAATATCACCCAGACCTTTTAATCAGTGATATTAAAATGCCATTTATGGACGGTTTAGAGCTTTCTAAAACCATTCATGAGAACTACATAAACACGAAAATTATTCTTTTTTCCGGTTGGGATGATTTTGAATATGCCAGAACCGCTATCAGCTATGGAGTTTCACAATACATCATGAAACCAATCAACTACAACGAAATGCAGAAACTTCTCACTACAATGCATGAGGAACTCGAAAAAGAATATGCCGAGAAAATGAACCGCACCCGCTTGGAGAACATTTATACAGAAAGTATTCCTCTTCTTCGGCAGCAGTTTTTTACACAGCTTTTAACAGAAACTCTTACCGAAGATTATTGTACTCTTCAAATGAAAAATTTAAAACTGAATCTTGATTATAAAGTTTTTCACATCATTACTGTAAAGACTCGTGAAAATGATTTAAATGATGTTCTTTCCGAACTTTCCATCAAGGAAACGATTAAAGAATCTCTCGAAAAAATAACGGACCTCTACCATTTCGGTATGATTGACAGAGAAGTATTTTTGCTATGTGGCAATAAAAAGCACGATATTGAACGGATTACCCGTACTATACAGGAGGCCTCCGTCATTATCGAACGTATTTTTCACACGAAAATATCCTGCGGTATCAGTTCCAGCGGTACCAGTTTAAGGGCACTTCCTGCCCTCTATCAGCAGGCTCTAGAAGCACTTGATTATAATGTAGTCATTCAAGATGAGAGCTATACTTACTATAATGACATCCTTCCGCTCCAAAAGGATGCACCGCTTCAAAAAGACGATGACTGGAATTCCGAAGTAGATTCCATTGAGAAGATCATAACTCACTGTTCTGAAGAAGAACTGAAAACTGCTGTTTTAAATATGCTTGAACATCTACATGAAGCCCATTACAACTTAAATGAATACCAGATCGTCATATTAGAGATTTCCTTCTCCCTCGCCCGTCTTTATAAAAAATATCAGATTACCTCTGATAAAGAATTTGCCGGTTCCAAAAAAATGGCGGTAAAAATTCTTTCTTTAAACACTGGCGAAGAGCTCGACAACTGGCTTATTAATTATTTTCAGCTCATGCGTACATTGATTCAGAAAAAGCAGGTAGATAATAACGTTATTTTAGCAGAAAATGCAAAGAAATTAGTGGAGGAACATTTCCGTGAACCTGACCTTTCCGTAGAGTCCATTTGCAAAGAACTTCATGTGAGTTCTTCCTACTTTTCAAAGATTTTTAAGCAGGAAACGGAAACTACTTTTTTAAATTACCTCATCAGCCGCCGCATGGAAGAAGCGAAAATGTTACTGAAAATGACCGACTACAAAAGCCATGTCATCGGAACAATGGTCGGATACCCCGAACCAAATTACTTTAGCTATGTATTTAAAAAGCACTGTGGTATCTCTCCGGTAAAATACCGAAAACTTGGAGGGGAAAATAACTAAAAGAACCTTCTCCCGGCATCCAGAGTATGTTTAAAAAATGCTTTTTGCAAGATGTACGTCACAATTTACGGGAAATTTCCTTCCCTGACAAACGAAAGGATTTATTTATGAACAATAAAAAATTAAGCATTCGTGTTCTTTTTCCTTTAATAATGTCCATCTCGATTGTCTTCTGTATTTTAAGCTGCATGATACTGTTTTCTCATTATATTTCTACCTATCTTGTCCGTAAAACGATAGAAGAAACCAGCAGGCAGAAAAATGTACTTGCACAAAATATTGAAAATGAAATAGATTCAATCAATTCTATTATGAATAACATTTACTACAACACAATCAAAAAATATGATATTCAGGACAAGAACTTTAAAACTATTTTGGCAAATGAAATCACCAGCAATTCAGAAACAATCTATGGACTCGCTTTATATGATACAGATGGCAAAAACTTATGGCACTCTAACAATTTAACCAGTACTTCCATGCAAAATGAAAGCTGGTTTACTCAGGCAAAAGATAATATCGAAACTATTTGTTACGGCTCAAAAAAACTTGTTTATCCCGACAACGTAAAACAGGTATTTCAGATAAGCCGCTATGTAGAGTACATTAATCACGGCAAAATGAAGTCCGGTGTTCTTTTAATGCAGTACTATACCGATTCCATCGATGCAATTTTAGAGCATTATAAGAATACGCAAAACTCTTACTGCTACCTGCTTGATAATACATCGAACTTTCTTTATCATCCGTTTATAAAAGAAATTTCTTCTGGTTTATATAAAGAAAACACTACTAAAATTGCTCTAAACAGCACCAATTACAGCATCAAAAAGCTACATGGTACAAGGTGGCTGATCGAACGTCAGCAGATTGGTTATACCGGCTGGAATATCGTCCTTGTCAGTTCCCTGTTTAATATTCACACAGAAAATATGGGTATTTATTATGTAATCTGGCTGCTTCTGCTTATCGTTGGAATTATTCTTGTTTTCACTGACATTTTGCTGTTCCATGACTTCACAAATCCTGTCTACCAATTACTCGATACCATGCAGGAATTCGGAAAGGGCAATTATGAAGTAAAAGCCGCAGAAAATGGAATTGGTGAACTGAAAACATTAAGTGCACATTTTAATATTATGGCAGAAAAATTACAAAACCAAATGGACGAAATCCGTAGAAATGAACGGGAAAAACGAAAAATGGAGAAAAAACTTTTGCAGTCTCAGATTAACCCGCATTTTCTCTATAATACGCTGGACTCTATCATCTGGATGATACAGAGTGGCGAATATAAAGGTGCCGAGCAAATGGTATCCTCCCTCGCGAAGTTTTTCCGCATTTCTTTAAGCCAGGGAAAAGACATTATCCCACTGGAAAAAGAGTTGGAACACGCAACAAGTTACCTCGCTATTCAAAATATCCGTTTTAAGGACAAGTTTGAATTTTCCGTACAGGCAGACAAAAAACTTCTTCATTATCTCTGCCCCAAACTTTCTATCCAGCCTCTACTTGAAAATGCTATTTATCACGGTATGGAAGGTGTGTACGATGATGGCGAAATCACTATTTCTGTTTATGAAAAAGATAACCTTATTCACATTGACGTAAGCGATAACGGACTTGGTATGCCAGAAAAAGTTGTGGAATACATCATGCACAACCGGGTTGTTTCCAGCAAACGAGGCTCTGGAATCGGTGTGCGTAATGTCGATGAGCGAATCAAACTTATTTACGGTGAACAGTATGGTGTCACTATTGAAAGTGAATTAGATGAAGGAACAACCGCAACGATAATTATTCCGAAACTGGAGGAGACTGCAGAGATAAATTCAGATGAATCCAATAAAACAAAATTATAGAAAATCAGCAACTTGTAATAATCTAACAATACTACACTGAACTAAATCTATAATATATATTACAAAAAACTGCCCAAATAGACAGTAGCCAATAACACTAAATTAAAAGAAGTTATTAAAATCAGGAGGAAACTGATGAAAAATAATAAGAAAAAATATGCTTTAGTAATCATCTTAATACTCTTCATTGCCTTTTTTTCCTCGCAATGTATGATGACACGCACAAACACCGAAAGTAAAAAAACGGTAGCAGTAATCCTTCCCTACACTTATAATAAAGAGAATTCCCGTATATTAGATGCCATCCGAGATTATGCTTACAATAATTCTATTATACTTGATGTGTGGCATGAAAAAAGTCTTTCTTCAAATGAGCTATCTTCTATCATCGCTAATGAAGAACAAAATCATGCAATTGGCATCCTGTTAATTTATCCAGAAAACTATTTAACCCAACAAGAAAAACACTACGATTACAATAATGTACTGGCAATTACCGCCACGATGCAAACTGCCTTTTCTCACTATGCAGCCTTTGAAAACAGCCCTTCTCCAAGCTATCTTCTTCCTGTTTCTGCACAGGTAATAAAGAAAATCCAAGACGGCAAAACAGACTGCATTTACATAAAAAACACATACAAACTTGGCTATGAAAGCATTCAAATGCTGGATACTTACTCACGAAATAAATATATGAAAGATATATCTATTCCATGTCATAAAGTAGATAAGGCAGCTATTGAGAGCGGGGAATTAGATGCACTACTGACAAATTAGAAGAGTAGTTTTAATTCAATCTACACACCCCAATTTACGGTATATTTCGCCTGAATGAATACAAAATATACCGTAAATTAGAGCGTGCAGGTTGCAGGAATGATTTTTCAAACACGCTCTAAATATAATAGTTTTCCAAAAATTTAGTCAATATTTATCAACTACAGATAATAAATTATACAGAACATGAAAGGATTTCCGTTATGAAAACAAATCTTTTTAGCTATAATTCCATCCTGTTTACCTTAATCATCATCCTGATAAGCACCATAACCATATGGAAATTACCTAAAACGCAGAATGGATACACCCACATAGGCATCGCCGTTTATGATATGGACGACACTTTCATAAACGACTATGTAACCAAACTCCAAAACAAAATTGACCGTTCTTCTTTTTCTGGCAAAAAAGTTCTTTACGAAATCTTTGATGCAGAAGGAAATGCCAACCGGCAGGAACACCAGCTCCAATATATGTATACCCAAAACTTCGATGCCCTGCTTATTAACCTTGTAACTCCATCTTCTGCCGCTAGCGTCCTAAACGAGACAGCAAACCACGATATCCCTGTTATTTTATTTAACAGAGAAGCGGATAAAAAGGACTTATCCATCTCCAAACAGACATGGTACGTCGGAACAGCGGCAAAAAAAGCAGGAGCCATTCAGGCAGACATGCTCCAGAATGTATGGAATACAGGCAAAATAAACCTGGACCGAAACAAAAATAATAAACTGGACTATATTCTAATCGAAGGAGAACAGACACATTTTGATGCTGTAAGAAGGACAAATGGCTTTTTAGAAAACAGCCAGAACCTCCCTCTAAATCAGCTTACTAATCTCTCCGCAGATTGGCAGAGAAACCTTGCCTCCGTGAAATTTTCAAAACTGGATACTAGCATTATCCAATCTGCAGAAGCCATTATCTGCAATAATGATGACATGGCACTTGGAGTTTACGATTACTATAAACAGCATAATCTCAAACTCCCCCTTATTCTCGGAATTAATAACAGTCCAGAGATGAATCAGAAAATACAAGCTGGAGAAATTTATGGAACTGTAGATAATGGCACAAATGACCAGATAACTTATATCTGCAAATTGCTTAATGATATTCTAAATAAGGATACTGCCAAATATCACAAAATATGGTATAGCAAACCGTTTGCTATTGAAAAGTAATTTTCATTTGCGATAACAGACGCAAAAAGAACTGCCCTGATATTTTATCTGTGAGTGGCTTCAGATGCTTATGGCGTTTACGAGTTGAAGGATTTACACTCGAACTATTATTATATTATAATATGGTTATTAATAATTGAGGAGGAACACCATTGAAAACAATTGAATTATCAATTTCCGATAAAAATAAATCTTTACTTACACACCTTCAGGAAAATGGAGAATTTTTACCTGCCTATTGTGCCGGTAGAGGAACCTGTGGAAAATGTAAGGTACAATTTTTAAATAATATACCAGCCCATACTACACATGACGCTGCCTTTTTTTCAGCAAAAGAACTCTCTGAAGGCTGGCGGCTGGCATGTCAGGCTTATGTAAAAGGGCAGTTTACTATTCAGATAGAAGATTATGAAGAAGACCAGATTCAGGCTGCCTCTGCATTTAATCTGTCGGCAGATAAATCTGTTTCAAATAAGTTTACTGCGGCGGATACTGTCTCTGACTCTTCATCTAAATCTGCCTCTGTTCAACACATCTCAATGCAGCCATCTTCAGAAAAATCTGATTCGAAAATTGCTACTGCTCCATCTTCATCCACTCATAACGAAATTTCCAGTTATGATTCTCTCGCTCTCGCTGTCGATATCGGAACTACAACCATTGCCTCCAATCTCATTGATACAAATCAAAAAAAAGTATTACAGACCATAACCAGTATCAATCATCAGCGAATATTTGGTACCGATGTCCTTTCACGAATTGATATAGCCAATCAGGGAAGACTTTTGGAGCTTCAGAGAACTATATTAAACGATTTAGATTCTATCTGCGAACAATTTCAGCTAGGAAAAGATATCACAAAACTTTCTATTCCTGTCATCATTTCCGGCAACTCTACTATGCAGCATTTACTTCAGAAATTATCCTGTGAAAGTCTTGGATCCTTTCCTTTCACCCCTGTTGATATTTCCATGCATTCCTACAAAAACATGACGATTCTTCCGGGGATCAGTACTTATGTAGGTGCCGATATTGTCAGTGGTATTGTAGCCTGCGGAATTGATCAAAAAGAAGAAGTTTCACTTCTCGTAGACCTTGGTACAAACGGGGAAATGGTTATCGGTAATAAAGATCGACTCCTCGTAACTTCAACCGCAGCAGGTCCGGCTTTTGAAGGCGGCAATATCCGCTACGGTATTGCCGGTGTTCCAGGCGCAATTGATACCGTAACTATTTTCAATAATCATCCAGCCATTTCTACTATTTCAAATAAAAAACCAATTGGCATCTGTGGAACAGGAGTCATTGAAACAGTCTATGAACTTGTAAAAGGAAAAATTGTTGATAACACAGGATTGATTGCTGATAAATATTTCGATAATGGATATCCATTGACAGAGAATATTTCATTTACTAACAAGGATATTCGTGAGGTTCAATTAGCAAAGTCGGCTATTCGGGCCGGTATAGAAATCCTCGTAACCTCCTATGGTATTGATTACTCTCAGATTGCACATCTATACCTCGCCGGAGGTTTTGGGCAAAAAATCAATTATACCAAAGCTGTCGGAATCGGTATGCTGCCCAAAGAACTGAACGACCGAATCATATCCGTCGGAAACAGCTCTCTCGCAGGCGCAGGCATGTTAGCGATGAACTCTGAATTATCCCATCGCTTTACACATATTCCAGAAATTTCAGAAGAAATCAGCCTTGCAAATCATAAAGCATTTAATGATTTATACTTGGAATATATGTCTTTTTAAAACTTTCCGCTTATCATTATTATAGAAAAATTCTATTTACAGATTTTTCTTCACAGTAGCAGACGCAATTCATCTCCCACCTTAGAGGTCGGAGTCTTCTTGCTAGAGCGTGTTTGAAAAATGCTTTCTGCAAGATGTGCGTTACAATTTGTGGGAGATTTCGCCTGAATGAGGGCGGCGTAGCGGGCTACGTCAACTGAATGAAGGCAAAATATACCGCAAATTGGGGCGTGCAGGTTGTAGGAATGGTTTTTCAAACACGCTCTAGAAAAGGATCAAATATTTAAAGGGTGCAAAACAACTCACATGAGTAGCTCACACCCTTTCTTAGAACTATCTTACGACAATCCTTTTTTCATTTTCTTATTACTATCTTTTCTATTTCCAATCTTTCCAAACATCCGGCTCATAGCCGACTGTCGCCTGCTTTCCATTTCTGACAATCGGTGTTCTTATAATCTTTTGATTTTCCAGAATTTTTTCTTTTTTATCTTCCTCAGAAAGATATTGAACTAATGCCAGTAAGTTTTTATCCTTACACTTAGGGTCAATCAGCTTTTCATAACCACCTACAGCTTGACATACAGAATTAAACTCCCCCTTACTAAGTCCTTTTTCTTTCATATCTACAAACTGATATTTTATTCCTCTTTCTTTAAAATAGCGCTCTGCCTTTTTGCTGTCAAAACTCTTTTTCGTCCCAAAAATCTGTACGTTCATCTCAATTTCCTCTCTATTCCTTCACAATATTATTATAGTTTTTTCACTATCTTCAAATATATCTGATTACATTTATATTTATTTTTGAATATATTTCTTAATAGTATTTTTCTTATATTCTATACCTCTCTATATTTCTCGAACAACCCAAAATACTCTTTTTCCACCTCAGAAAATGATCTCACCGTATAATCAACCTTCACATGCAGCTTTGGCTGCTTTTCTTCTGATTCTTCATCCAATAAATACTTTAAATCATACCACAATAATGCATTATCAATCTCTTTTATCAACTTCTCCTCATCTATGTTTAACGTGAAACCTAAAAACTTCGTATAAATAACATCTAATAAATGATTCTCATATTCCTTATACTTCTTCATATTCTGTTTTAAAGGTCTTGGTACATCTGACATATAACACTCACTCGCATCATGTAGCAAAGCTGCCAATACAAGTCGATTAGAATATCCCTTTGCCGCTGCTTCCTTCGCACATAAAATACAATGCTCTCCCACAGACCAGAATGAGCTGACATGTCCATTTCCCCGACAGATCATCGGAAGTGCGTGAGCAATATCCTCAATGCAAATTAATTCTGCATCAGGATTTATCGGATCAAAATGTTTTCTCGTATATGTAGTAATATAATTTCCCATAAAATCACGCCTTTCTTATTACTGTTTAATTCATTAGATAAACTACAGACGAAGCCAGTGAACTTCATAAGCCATATTTGTGCTTTTAGTCGTGGCGTGTTGAATGTTCGCTCCACACGCTCGCATCCAACACTTGCTCCGAGACCACAAATATGGCTTATGAAGTTCACTGGCTTCTGTGCTGTGGCTGGAGAAGGTGAATTAAACAGGGGGAGGGGATTTGGGGACAGAAGCTGATGTCTTCTGCCCTCTCCCCCAAGTCCCCGCAACCACTATTTGTCTAATGAATTAAATAGTAACCCTATTATCTGTTGAAGATTTTCTAAGTCTTTTAATGTATCCCCTGTTTCCAGAGAATGATTTCCTTCATCTGTCAAAATAAGAGGAAGATTTAACTTTTTACATCCTTCTGTAATATCTTTTGTATCAGCCCACGGGTCTGCCGTTCCATGAAATACAATCCCATTCCCATCTGCAAATAAAAATGTCTGCTGAAGTGGTGTAAATAAAATATTCTTTGCTGAGAGTTGATGCCTTCTGGCAAATGCAGAAGATATGACTGTTCCTATACTCTTTGATACAAATAATATATCTTCATATTCTTCCCAGCAAATATCCTGCAAAATTTTTTCTGCCTGCTCTAATCCACAACGAAAAGCTTCTTCCATCTTTTCTTTATTTTCCTTTATTCCTGATGGAAAATTACCATATTCTACTTTCACAAGTTTGTATCCCCTTGCTACCGCAAGTTTACCTGTATAGTAGAGTAATGGCTTATCACAAGTATAACCAATTCCTGGAAACAGTACTGCTATTTTTTTCTTCATAATAATCTCTTTTCCTGTTATTCTGCATTGCTATATTTTCTTTAATAATCCATAATTTAATTTTTATAAATAGAGCAATTCAATGCTAATGATTCTGGATATCAATATGTGATGAAATCTATATTTTCCATAATCTACCCTTTATTTTCCATCCATGCTATCTCTCATCTTCATCATCCAAGCTGCAAATTCAACCCTTCAAATAGTTCTCCTAATCGAACCTTTAATGGCTGTGAATCTTCTTGCTCCTGCCGTTCCCTATAAATGAGCTTATAATTTGGATTCTTTTCTAATTTTTCAATAAGACGTGCTGTATTCCATGCATCATCCAGCCCATCATGCATTCTTCCATCTGGCTCAATATCACATAGCATCAAGGCCTCCTGCAAACCTACTGCCTGCTCAAAGTTATACTTTTTCCCGAATATTTCCTGATAATCTACCCAACGCTCTGGATTCATCAATTCATCCAGTTTCTCATCATTTAACTTCTTACTTTTAATCTCATGGTCAAGCTGCCAGTAATCACTTTTACTCCATGCAAAAACTTTATATTCCCGCTCTCCAAGCCAGTCTGCCATATGAATAAGTGCATCTTTCAGCTTCGGTGCATTCTTTATCTGCCCTTTCTCAATTCCTGTAAGATTCGTTATAAAGTAATCAAGGATACCAAACTCAGGATGTACATACTGGCATAAAGTTCCTATTTCCTTATATTCTTCATCTAAAAGAACTGCTCCAACCTGAATAATCTCACTCGCATACTTATAATTTTTTCCCCGATAATTCTTTGGGACTTTGCACATTTCTAAATCAATAACCAGATAATTCAAGCACTCACCCCCTCTATATATGTTTTTTATCTGTATTTCTTGTCATCATAAAAAAATACCGCCTTTCTGATATTTATTATATCAGAAAAACGGCTCTAACAATAGCAAAAACCTATAACAGCAGGCTTTGTCCCTGCCAGAGGCTATATCGGATAGGGGGCAAATGTCCGGACGCCAGTTCTGCATAACCAATGATTGCATTCATAGGAGTTCTGATATCATGGGACATATCAGGCAGTAAAGAATGACCATCTTGTGCTTGCCGGAGATCAGCGACAATGTCATGAACGCCGCATGGGGCACCATGCAGGAGCGGGACACCGTTGTTGTGAACCTCACCGAGACACACAAGACCGTACAGAACATCAAGGCACGGGGAGCATTCACCGTCAGCATTGCCGATGCCGCCCACATAGTGGAAGCAGACTATTTCGGCGTAGAGTCCGGCAATAAAGTTGCCGATAAATTTGCCCGCAGCGGTCTGACCGCCAGCAAAGCAGAAACAGTAGATCCACTCTCATCAACGAGTTTCCGATCTGCCTGGAGTGCAGGTTCATCGAGTATCAGAACAATGAATACGGATGCGGCGTTATCGGCAAGGTGGTCAATGTCACTGCCGATGAGAGCGTTATGGGGGATGGGAAAATTGATATGTCTAAGGTCAACGCCATCGCATTTGACCCCTACACCCACGGCTATTATAAAGTCAACGAGCGTGTGAGCGAAGCATTCCGAGATGGCTTAAAGCTGAAAAAGTAAGGTATGCAGAAAAGGAGCTTTCGCATAAGCGAAGACTCCTTCTTAAAATATCACAAATTCTAAGTTGTCAAACAGCGTTCGTTGTTTCGCTTTGTGGCATTTTTACACACTGCTGAATCACACCTGTAACATACGTAATGGAATCGGCGTAAACACATGACGGAACATCCTATCATAGCTTTTATCCATCCCCAACACCAGCCACCATCGCAGTGACAATACCGAATGTGTAGGTAAAAACGGTTGCGGGAAGCTTGGCTTTTGTATCCAGCTTGCGAAGAGCGACCACCTTGGTGGTGTCCTTGGGTGCATATTTGTTTGCGAGTTGTTCTGCATAGATTTTATCTGTATTCATGGCTTGTTGCCTCCTTCATTTGATGGTTCTATGATACCAGCAAAGAACGAGCAACGGAACAACACTGATGGCAGTTTGTGTTGAGTTCAAGAATTATGCAAATTCCGATTTCTATTTTCGTTTCCATAGCATGGTGTATTCTTTTTCACCAGTAGCTTCATCTTGTAAATCACCTTTTTTCAGAAATAGAAAAAGTGATGACCACATTGATCACCACCTTAACCATCTGTATTTTCTAATGTTTACTCACGCAAAACTCCACTTTCACTCAACCTTTTCTTTAGCTCCATGATATTCTTCTCAATCCGCTGTATCACAGCCTTGAAATCATCATCTGATTTCCCCGTTGGATTATCAAGTCCCCAGTTATCATCAAATGCCCTTCCAATAAAAGGGCATCCCACATTGCATCCCATGGATATTGCAATATCAACATCTGGGATATCAGTAATCAGCTTACTATGCTGACTATTTGCTTCCATGTCTATTCCATAAGTCTCTTTCATGATACGAACTGTATCCTGATTAATCCGAGGCTTTGTCTCTGTTCCGGCCGAATAGCTTTCAAATATATCTGATGCCAGATATTTTCCCAATGCCTCTGCTATCTGACTACGGCATGAATTATGAACACAGATAAGTGCGACTTTTTTCTTATTCATGAAATGGGCACCTCTCCTTAATACATTGGTTGTTCTTATCAGAATGAATACACTTTATAACAGGCTTTTCCATTTGTATATTGAAATTCTCTGCCACATAGTCAATCGCTGAGATTATGGCCATATAAGAATCTCTTTTACAACATCTTGGTCCACCAATGCTTCCGATTGCGTCAAGTGCCTTGGAAGTCATTTTATTAGCCAGACCCCAAGGTTCATTTTTAAGTGGAGTCGCTCCTGAGATTATTGATATAAACATTCCTGTACTAATTCCAGCACCACAAGCACCCCAGAATCCACATACGCCACCCGGAACAGTTTTTCCTCTATTCATCATTTCAAGTAGTGCTTCCGGCAAATCAATCTCACCACCTGCATTTTTATATGCAGCAAGAAGTGCTGAACCAACCATAACATGATGCTCTGGTCCATGCATATGACAGAATGGCTGTTCCATCATTTTTCTTATAATTTCTATCGGATTCTTAGATGTTTCACTAAGACATATGTCTATAATTACATCCATTCCTTTTGTATGGCATTCATTACATACATAATGGCCCTGCTCGCATCTAGTCTTGCTTAATTCCTTTTTATGGCATAACACGCACTCCATCATTTCATCTTTTTCGAGATATATAAGTGGTGCTTTACATATAATACATTCTTCTTTCATTTCCATTTCCTACTTTCCCAAAGCTTCAATAAATGAACTTGCCTCTCTTATTACTTTTTTATTCAGAGAATAATGATGCCACTTGCCTTCCTTACGATCATTTACAAGCCCACAGTCGACCAATATTTTCATGTGATGTGACAAAGTAGGCTGCGTGATATTAAATTTATCCAGAATTTTACATCCACATTTTTCTCCGTCTGACAGTATCTGAACAATCTCCAGCCTTTTTGTATCCGATAATGCTTTGCATATTAGTATCATATTTCTTGTATTCATTTTTGCTACCTCACATAGATATTTGTCTATGTATTAAATTATCATGCGCATAGATACTTGTCAATGTGTATTCATTAAATACGGACATATCCGGTAGATAGACCTGCACCAACTTTTGCGATATACCCACTCTTAACCAAATTCGTCAAAATCCTTTCCACGGTAACTTTGCTTATATCAGGACAAAGCTCCATGATTTCTTCCATCTTTTCCAGCGATAACTGTTTTTCTTTACTCAGCTGCTTTATCCGTTGAGCCTGTGAGAGTGACGGAATCGCTTGTGCATAAAGGTTATAAATAGTAGGTCTGCTGACTCCTAAGATCTCCTGTAACTCTTGAACTGTATAACATCTTTTCTCTGACATTTCTTTATCCTCTTTTCTTTGAAATATGAAAGAAAAATTATCCCTTCATATAACGAAACGCTCAGAGCATGTTTTACAGTGGTCAAAAGCAAATTTTTTTACTTTTTTTCTTACGAGTTTTCTTGCGAGTTTTTTTAATGCAACTCGTAACATTAGATTTCTGCATTTATCCTGAAATTAAGAAAATATGAAGGAATCGAAATTCACGATATAGCTGATTGGTTACTACAAGAATAAGCAAGGCGAAATATCTCCGTCATTCTCCTTTGAAATGGTGGAGATATTTTTATTATGACGGAGATTGTAGAATAGGAAATTGTATCTGGTTGCAAAAATCAATCTTTTTTAAATTTTGCATTTTTCTCTGAAATTCAGTAAAGAAAAGAGCATATGGAATTATGAATCCATACACTCTTGAAATTCATTTTTAACTCAACAACAAGCCCATACCGATACTCTCAGAATCCAGGGAATATGAGGCGGTTTCATATTGGAGGTATGCGCTTGGATGAAAACTGAGTTAATTGTCGTATACTGAAATGAAGCAATGGATTTCCACTGCCTCTTTTATTAATTGAAAATGTCCTGTGTATTAGCAATTCTTTTTGTTTGTATACTTCAGGATTTTTGACGAAATATCAATATGCTACAAAGTCTCAACTTTCTTGGTTAAACCTTGTTTTTTTAACTTTTGGCATTTCAATTTATCCAAGAAAAACCTTGTTTTTAAAGGTTTTTTCACATCAGCTTGGATAAATCTTGGATAAAATTTGCTTCTTACTTGTTTAAATCCTTGACAAGTATCCAAGATGACTTCTGTTGATTCTCAGAATCTATTGTGATTATTCCCATTCTTCTCATCCGAGATAAAAGATTCTTTACTTTACTCTCTTTCTACTTATCATCCATTACTTCTGGCAGTTTATCCCACAGTAATTCTCTAACAATATATTCTTGCTCCATTTCTGTTAATTCCACAAACTTAAATTTGGAACGTGCTTTATAAATTTTTTCCGATCTCCTCAAGTTCGTTCATGGAATCCTTGTTTTTTTCAAGTTCATCTCTGGCTGTTGCGTAATATGATTTTTTGAAAAGC